>MDSY01023535.1_pt1 | contig 44154 bp, 40 predicted proteins | sample 811131 | NCBI WGS metagenome assembly MDSY01 (sample SAMN05326643, study PRJNA326480) | marine metagenome | isolation source: seawater | place: Atlantic Ocean: South West | collected 2010
ATTTCATTTGGTTATGGAAGTGAGTATAAATATGACTGGGGTGCTTTTGAGAACAGAGGAAGTTATACTGCTTCAACAAAAGGTCATGTAAAAGACTTAGGTTTGTTTGCAAATGCTGGATTTAAAATTAGCGAAAACCAAATATTATCAATTTATGGAAGAACAGATGATCATAATACGACAGGGAGCAATCAAACTTATAAGTTAAATTTTACACAAACTTTTGGACAATTAAAGTTAGCTGCAACACATTCAACTGGCTTGAGAAACCCATCCTTATATGAGCTTTATGGGTCTGACAATTATGGAATTGGTGGAAATCCTAACCTCAAACCAGAAAAAAGTAAGACTAACGAAATTTATGGGGAGTATAATTTTTCAGATAAATTGAAATTTACTTCTACAGCTTACAGGGCAAAGATATCTGACCGTATAGAAAGTAATGCTGCTTATTCAAGGCATGAAAATCAATTGCTTTCTTTAAATCAAGAAGGTCTAGAAAGTGAGTTATTATTCAATGGAAATAATAAAGTATTTGGATTATTTACAAATATTTCTAAAAGTAAAAAAACTAATGGTGCGGCACAAAGCAGAAGGCCAGCCCTATCTTATGGTGGAAATTATTCTCAAAAAATTGAAACTAATAAATATGGTCCATTCAATTTAAATATAACTTATAAGTACACAGGTACATTTATGGATTATGATGGTAGCGCTACTACAAAACAGAAAAGTACAGATTTAGTAGATCTATCAATTAGAAAAAATTGGTTTGGAAACATAATTTCCTTAAATATTTCTAATTTATTAAATGAACGATATGAAAAACCAGCAACTTATAGTCAAGATGGAAGACAATTAAGATTTGGTTTGAGAAGAACCTACTAGTTTGATTAATAGTAAAGAATTATAATTTGTTAATACAGGTCTTGTAATCAACTACTTGTTTCTTGAAGAAAGTACTAGTATTGATTTTGGAATAGATAAAATATATAGAAACATAATTAATTATTGTTATAAAGACTAAGGTACAAGATTTATGTGTGGATTTATTGGTAATTTTGGTTGTAATAAAAATCACATCAAGGATCAATTTAAAAAGATTGTCCATAGAGGGCCTGATAATCAATCAATTAATTCGAGTGATAATTGGAATATAGAATTTTGTAGACTATCTATAAATGATTTATCAGCTGATGGAAATCAACCATTTAAAGTTGGGAAAATAACTTCTTTTGTTAATGGAGAAATTTATAATTCAGATGAATTAAAAAAAAAGTATTTTATAAATGTAAAATTTGCATCTAAATCTGACAGTGAAATAATACCGTATATGTATGAAAAATTTGGGTTAGAATTTATAAAATATTTAGATGGCATGTTTTCAATTGTAATTGTTGATGGCAATAAGAATAAACTTTATTTAATAAAAGATAGTTTTGGTAAAAAACCCCTGTATTATAAAAAAAATCATGAATGCAGTTGCATCCTATTTTCATCAGAAAGTAGAATAGACGATGAAAAATCTGAAATTGAAAATCAAAGCTTCATATCGTTACTTTTTCTTCATTATAAATCTTTTGATAAAACGATATACAAAGATATAAATTCAATTCCACCTGGTTCATATCTGGAGTATGAAAACAATAAATTTAAGATTATTAAGTGGTATCAGCCTAAAATAAAAAAAGTTAATGAAAAAGATATAAAAGAAAACTTTTTATATTTGTTTAATCAATCAATTAAAAAAAGACTGATGTCAGATGTTAAAATGGGAGTTTTTCTCAGTGGTGGGGTAGACTCTAATCTTATAGCAAGAAGTCTTTATCAGAATACAGGTAAAAAAATTATAACATTCTCTGCAATTATTCAAAATAAAAAAGAAATGGAGGGTAACAGTACAGATACACTGGGTAAAATAAAATCAAACTTAGACGGGATACCTTCTGAAAATTTTTTTATAAACATTGATTATAATTATTTAAATAAAAATATAGTAAAAATTATAAGTGAAGCAGATCAACCAATTATAGATAGTGCATATATAATTGGGTATGCTTGCTCAGAAAAAGCAAAAGAATATAATACTAAAGTTATTTTTACAGGTATAGGAGCAGATGAATTATTCGGAGGCTATTCATGGCAAGCCAGGTATAAAAACAACAATAAAATAATAAACTCCTCTATAAATAAAATTAGTAAATTAAATAAATTTTTTTTAAATTCTTCAAATAGGTATGTAAATTATCTGTTTTTTCCAGAGTTTATGCACAACTCTAGTCTAGGAGCTCAATATTGGAAAGATCCAGAGTTAGAATTTTTACAAATTACAAAAAAAAGAACCCATAATTCTATTAGTAATTACAGCAAGCTTCATAAAGAGTTTTTTCAAAATGATTATAAAAATTTTTTAGATTATACCAATATTTATGGAGTCATAAATCATCAGGTCACAATTTTTGATTTATCTTGTATGCTAAATTCAATAGAAAATAGGTCACCCTTTTTAGACACAAAACTTTTAGAATTTTGCATGGGAATACAAAGTAAGTATAAAAAAAATAATAAATATTTATTAAAATCAATACTAAAAGATATGATGCCAAAAGAAATATTAGAAAGATCTAAAACTGGACCTACAATTAATTATTCTATTTTTTTTGAAGATAAGATCTTCTTAGAGTTTACAAAGAAATTTATTTTTAAAAATATTTATATAATTAAAAAATATATTTCTGAAAAATTAGCCAATAAAATTGAAAATTCCTTTGGATCATTATTTTTAGAAAATTATCTTCCCCTCATATCAATACTTAAAATAATTATTTGGATTAAATATAATATAGAAAAATCTATACATAAAGAGCTTACTTTTTACGAACTAGTAAAAAGCTAGAATATGCAAACTTATAAATATAATGATTTATTAGAAACTGTAGAAATAATATCAGATAGATTTTTTTTTCTTTTAAAAAAAATAGATTTAAATTATTTATGGGATAGTGACAATAGTTTGGAAATTGAAATAAAAAAATCATTTATCAAATCACTAATAAGACATGATGACAAAACAGAAGATCTACAAAAATTAATTTTAAAAAATTACAAATTAAAAGGTAATAAAAGATTTAAATATACAGAATTTTATCCAATGATACACATGTCAAAAGATAAAATTGAAAACGGTGGTTATCATTTTGACCAAGTAGATAATGTCAATTTAGAAACCTTATGGATTGCTATTACAAAATATGAGTATCCAGCATTATCTGTTGCAGACTTTAAGTTGAAGAATAGTTTTATTAACAAAATTTTGATTAAATCGAATATAGCAAAAATTTTTTCTAAAAATATTTACCCACAACAAGGTGACATAAATATTTGGGACGGAAAATTAATTCACTCTGGTAATTTTAATATTTCATCAAAACCTGTTCTAGCCATGCAAATGAAAATTATATCACTAGAGGAGGACTTTATTTTTGAAAATATAAAAGAATATTCTGAAGAAATAGATTATTCAAAAAAAAAAAGTTGTATTGAGAACAATGAATTTATGAGGGAATATAAAATATATCTAAGTTTAATTAATCAAATTTTAATTCAATCAAGATCAAAATTAAGCATTAATGACGACTTTAAGAAATTAATTGAGGTTATAAAAAAAATCCCAGATGTTAAAAGCCAAAAATTATCATTTGCATTGTCAATATTGTCTCAAAGAATCAGATCATTTGAGAATAACTTTTCCACACAAGTGTCAAATCTTAAAAAATTTACATCATCACTTGATTACATTTCGCTGTTAATAGGTTCGGAAAATTTAGTTTCTTTTAAAAGATTATATAATGATGATATAAAAAAAGAAAATATTTTAGAAAATATTATACAAAATGATATTTTTAATGTTTGTCAAAAAAAATATAAAAAGTTTAAAGTGATAACAAATCATTATAAATGAAAATTTCAATAATTGAATTCTACAACAAAACAAAAATAATTTTTAAAGTTTGCAAAATAAAAAATAAGATTCCTATTGTTGTTTTCTTTATTTTTTGCTCAACTTTACTAGAGCTATTTGGAATAGGTATGCTTATTCCGATAACATCATTATTTATAGATCCTAATAGTGGGTATAGTAAAACTATAATTAGTGTATTTTTTGAAAATTATGAAGAAGAAAAAGTTTTAACAACATTATTATCAATATACTTAGTTATTTTTATAGTAAAAAATATTTTTTTAATCTTTATAGAGTATTATAAGTCAAGTTTTATTCATCACATACATAGTAAAATTGTTAAAACTTTTTATTCTGAATATCTAAAATCACCTATAAGTTTTTTTTTTACTAAAAACACATCGTACTTAACTAGCGTATTATCCTTAAGAGTCCCAAATTATATTGGGGCATTGTTGGCTTTTGCAGCATTGTTAAGTGAGTTAATGCTTTCAGCATGCTTGATAGTTTTATTATTAATTTTAACGCCTTATACAGCAACAACTATTGCAGCGATGCTAATGTTGATAATTTTATCTTACAATAAGATTCTCAAAAAAAGGCTTAACATGTTAGGCTTAAAAAGAGACAATCATGAAACAGCCTGGATCAAAAACTTTACTGAAACATTGAATTTTTTAAAAGAAATAAATATTTTTAATGCCACAACTTATGTCCAAGAATATAATAATTCAAATTCAAATAAATTTATTAAAGCTAAGCAAATAATTACATTTTTGAATTCTATAGGAAAAATTTTTTTTGAGTCAGTAGCGGTGTTATGCTTAATTGGATTTTTATTTTTTACTTCTATTAAGGGTGGAATTTTTATAGATGCACTTCCTTTGTTGGCAGCTTATGTTGCGGCAGCAATGAAATTTTTACCGTCCTTAAATAAAATTTCGAATGGACTTCAATTCATTACTTTCAATATGCCTACTACAGATTCTATAATAGAGGAATTAGATTATGCAAAAAAAAACAATCAAGAAAATGAACGTAAAATTAAAGATGTAAAAAATTTAGAATTCAATAAATCAATTAAGTTAAAGAATATTGGATTTAGTTACCCGGATGGAAAAAAAGTCTTAAACAATTTAAATCTTGATATAAAAAAAGGTGAGACGGTAGCGATTATTGGAGAAAGTGGCCTTGGAAAAAGCACACTAATTGAAATAATGTGTGGGTTTTTAGAGCCTCAAACTGGAGCAGTATTAATTGATGATAAAAATTTAAATGAATTTTCTACAGAGTGGAAAAAACTTATAGGATATGTGCCACAACAAACATTTATTGTAAATGACTCAATACGTAAAAATGTTGGTTTGTGGGATTTGTCAAAAGATAATATTGACGATAAGAAAGTTTTATTATGTTTAAAAGCAGTAGGACTATCTAAATTCCTTGAATCCAAAAAAAACGGATTAGATACTGTAATTTTAGAGGGAGGAAAATCCTTATCAGGAGGACAGAAACAAAGAATAAGCATTGCACGTAACATGTATAAAGGTTCTAAAATAATATTTTTGGATGAGCCAACTAGTGCACTAGATGATAAAACAGAAGATGAAATATTAAAGGAATTAGAATTAATAAAAAAAGACACTACATTGATAATAGTTACTCACAAAAAAAAAATTGCAAATTTTTGTGATAAAATTATTGATCTTAGTAAAATAAATTACAAAGATTGAAATGCAAAATAACTAATTAAAGTTGAGATATTTTGAGTAAGAAATTATATCTATATGTTAGCAAAATTTTATATTAAAAATAATTTTTCTTTGTTAATTGTTTTGTACTTTACGATATGGTCATTAATAGATAAGATATCTATGTTTGGCCAAAAATATTTAGCATAAGTTTCAATTATTCCATCTTGATATATATGGTAAATTTCTTTTACAGATTGGAAAGCTTCCGGCACACTAGATGTTGCTCCAATAAGTATACAAAAACTAGATTTACTTACCGATAACTTGTTTTTATTTTCCAATATAATTTTATTTATTTTAGCTGATAATATTTTATGTTTATGGGAGTCAGTCATAGCAGGATGGTTTTTAACAATAAGTTTATCAGTATTAAATAAGTTTTTCTTTACTAGTATTTCAAAATTTCTAGCTAATAAAATTGGATCATTAACTCCATAGGGTAAAAAAATTTTATTGATATATTTAAATTTATCAATCCTATCAATTTTTATATTTTTTTTTATGCTCAATTTATGTGTGGGCCAATCAAGTCTTTTGTGCATATGATAAAATTGATCATGACTAGAGACAATCATTTTATCTATACTGTTATCCTTATTAATTAAGTGTAATGGTAACGGTTGTGTTGCATGGACATATCCAGTAATTTTTATTTTAGGAAAATTAATTTTTAAATTTTTAATTAAATAATCTTGAAACGGTTGGCCTTCATAAGGGATACTGATTTTTTTAATATCATTTTTAATTATAATAGCAGTTATTTTATTTAGAACTAAAATAGAAAACATAGAATAAAAGTTTGCATAATTATAAAACTTATAAAATGAAAAGTTACTATCTAATAATAATTTTAATAATGTTTTAAGTAGTAAAAAATATTTATTTTTTTTGTGATTATTAAAAAAAAGTATTTCGTTTGTAAAGAGTTTGATGTGTTTAATTTTTTCTGTTGCAAATATAATGGTTAGTTTTTTTTTATTTTCAGAACTCTTATTACCTAAATATCTATCTTTAAAACCCGTATATTTATAAAAATCACTTTGTTTTCCCCATGTTAAAATAAGATTATTAAATTTTTGCTTTGATTTCATAGACTTAATATTAAAATTGTCTATTGTAGCTATTTCAGGCAAACCTTTTAAAAAAAAATAAAAAAGTATAAACTTTGATTTCCAATTATTTAGATATAAATCTTTTAGACTATATAGGCTAAGATTATCATACCAAGTACATCCATAACAAAGTGCACTTAAGCTTATGTCGATGTCTTTTTTTTTTAATCTTTTAATTTTTTCTTTGAATTTATTTAGTAATAAAATTTGTCTGTTTTCTATTATTTTCTCATTAATTTTATCGTTAAATAACATGTAGTTTTTTATTAGTGATAAATAGTTTTATGTCTATAAACATTACTTTTGTAAATATAAAATAAACATTTATAGTGATATATCAAATATATGTTTTAATTAATTAATTTATGAAAATTGCAGCAATTATACCAGCAAGGGCAGGATCTGTTAGATTTAAAGATAAAAATATATCCTTATTTGCAGGTAAACCATTATTTTATCATTCAATATATTTTGCAAAAAAACTTAAGTTTATTTCAGAAATTATATTTACTAGCGATAGTGAAAAATATAAAAAAATTGCTAAGAAAATTTCAAATATTACAATTCATGATCGTAATAAAAAAGCCTCCATATCCTCCGCTATGGAAGAAGATGTGTTGGAAGATATAAGAAAAAACTTTACAAAACAAAAAAAAGCACTACCAGATGCAGTTTTATGGTTAAGACCAACATCCCCACTAAGGTGCTTAGAAACATTTGAAACTGCGTATAGACTCTTTAAAAAAACTAAAAAAACAGTTTTAGTGGTCCATAAAGAAGAACCAAGATTATTTTACCTGGGTAACAATAAATATATAAAACCTATAAACCCAAAAATGAAAAAAAAATCGATGCTTAGGGGGCAAGAATGTAAACCGTTATTAAGTATTTTTTCAGGAGAAATATTTATGTATCCAAAAAAATATAAAAAAGATTTTTTAGGTAATCAAAAATTACATGTAGTTGCCCCCAAATATACTAAATATGATATTGATAATGAAGATGATTTAAAGATTCTTAATGCAATGAATATAAAAAAGATGACTATACTAAAAAAATTTATACACATCAAATAAATGTCATTAATTAATAAAATCATAAAATCAAAAAGAATAATTATTATTGGTCGTGGTCCAACTGCAAGATATTTAGATAGAAAAAAAGACGATTTATTAATTGGAATAAACTTTTCAGAATTATCTTCCATAAAATTTGATTGTATATTTAAAAGTGGTGAAATTATTAATCTAAATAATAAAAAAGAAAAAGTTAATACCAAAATTTACAGTGAAGTTTGGTTGGGCTCTGTACCATTTTCTTTAATAAACTTAATTAGATATTTAAATTTTGTGTTTGAAAATAAGCCCAAAAAAAAAATTGTATTATATGGTTTTGATTTTTTTAAATCCTCTAAAGATGAGGATATTTTTAAAAAAAAAAGATTATCAAATAATATTCAAGAACTAATTGATGTTAATGCTCAACTTTATGCATATGAAGCATTTAAAAATAATTTTAAAAATTTAAGTATATTTAAGTTTGGATTTGATTTTAACTCTGATTTTTCCAACAAAAATAAAAATAAAGATAATTTAGAGATTATTGCAGAATTAACAACAAACCACCAAGGTAATACAGATAGATTGGTAGAGCTTATCGAGCATTCAATTGCTTCAAAATGTAAAGCAATTAAATTTCAAAGAAGAAATGTTGAAACTTTTTACGATTCACAAAAGCTAAAATCAAGATATTTAACTCCAATTAGTAAAACATTTAAAGAGTACAGGGATAGGCTAGAATTGACACATGAGCAGTTAGATTTAATAAAATTTTATCAAAATAAATTTGACTTAAAAATAATTTTTAGTGCCTTAGATTATAAAAGTTATGAAGAATTAAGAAAATACAAATTTAAGTATTTCAAAATACCCTCTACAATATCTAACTTTAAAAAATATATCGATACTATTGCAAAAGAGAATTTACCCGAAATTTACATATCTACAGGAATGACTACTGAAAAATACGTACATAATGTAGTAAAAATTTTTAAAAAAACCAAAAAAATAAACTTGTTACATTGTATTTCTTGTTATCCTACAAAATTTACAGATATAAATTTAGGAATAATCTCAGCTTATAAGGAGATGGCAATGAAAAATAAAAATATTATTCCAGGATATTCATCTCATGATGTGGGTAATTTAGGATGCATGCTGGCTGTAGCAGCGGGTGCAAGAGTTATTGAAAAACACGTAAAAATAGGTGTTACAGATTGGATGCACTTTGATGACACTGCTATAGATATTAAAATGGAATTTCCTAAGTTTGTGAGTGATTTAGAAAAAGTATTTGATTCAATAGGTGATGGAAAAAAAAAAATTTATCAGTGTGAACACCACAAGTATAAAATTAAATAATACCAAGTATGTATTCAAAAATTATAAAATTTTTTGATCAAAAAACAAATATCTATTTTTGCTTACTATTTTCTATATTAATTACATTACTCCAAAATGGAGATGGTTTATTTAAGTTCATCTATTTAACTCAAATTTTATTTATTATTTTTTTTATAAAGATAAAACTTAACCCTTTAAGGGCTTTTTTTAATATAGGTGCAATATTGATAATTTTTTTATTTAGCCCAGTAATTGAATCTTATCAAATTCTTTTTTGTAATATTTTGATACTTTTTTCATTAGATTATGTAACTAATAATAATAAAAAAAATGATAATAGAGTAAAAAATAAATTAATCTTTTTATCATTTATTATATTTCTAATATTTTTATTAAATTTTTTATCACCACACACTGATCATTATAAAGTAAAATATAAACCAAAATTCAGTTTATTTGATAATAGCCAGGAGAAACAAAATAAAATATTCCATGCTTATTCAAAAATATTAATTAAAATTATTAATGATAATGATAATGATAATGATAATGATAATGATAAGGTCAATAATGACAAAGTAAATTCTGAGCTTACATTTGACGTTGATAAATGGATACCAACTATTACAACAATATTTAAGGGTTCAAATAACCTTGATAGAAAGGATCTTGTAATAAATACTCTTAAATCAATGTCTGCGTCTGATGAAAAAATTAAGAAAGTTGCAGAAATGTTAAATGAAATGAACAGATTTCTTTTTGAAGGTTATTATATTAAAACCAATCAACAGAAGAATACCTTCATACCCATACTCTGTAGTTATTTGGAGTGTAAAAAATCAATTGTGTCAATAAATACCAGATTCACCATGAAAAATTTAGATACAAATTATGTGGCACTTTTGCTATTTACAGTTTTGCTAATTTTAGTCACAGAATTAAAAAAAAAAAAATATCAAATTGCTTTATTTACAATTTTTTTATTAATTATAATTTATTATACAAAAAGTAGATTGGGAATTATAGTTTCTTTGGCATATTTTATTTATTTTTTTGCTAATAAATATTTCACAACAAAAAATACTGCTGTAGCCTACATTATTGGAAATCTATTATTAATCTTACTTGGTTATTGGATGATAAACTCGTTAATTGACCCAAATAATGAATTGGAATCTATGCAGTTACTACCTGGGTCATTTTTACCATATCATGAAGGACAATATTATAATCAATTGTCAAGACTTAAGGAAATATTTGAGGCTTCTAGTTACATTAGATTTTTAAATTATTTTAAAGGTTATTGGCTAATAATTAATAATATTGATTTATTGTGGTTACCAGGTAATTGGGAAACGTTATCTGAATACTCTTACCAAACTTTAAATAAAACTATAATGATAATTAGCCCAAAAAACGCATTTCCACATAATTTATTATTAGGCTCTATAAAAGAATTTGGAATAATCTGTACAATTATATTACATATAAATATGTTCTATTTTTTGAGATACAATAAATTTAAATCAGTATTAATTCCTGTTCTAGCTGGAAGTGTATTTTTAGGTATTCAAATTTTATTCATATTGCACTTATTATTTATATTCAGCTTCATTAAAAGAAATAATTTACTGAAATTAAAGTCAGTCAAAATTTAATATTGCAAAATTATGAAAATTAATAGCCCGATTTTATATTGTTGTTATAATAGATTAGAAAATATAAAAAAATCATTAAAACCGTTAACAAGAATAGCAAATACAAAAATTTATATAGTAATGGATGGTCCTAAAGATGATCCAGAAGATAAACTTTTGTGCGAAAAAATAAAGCATATAATTAATGGGTATAAATTTAAATCAGAGGTAATAACTTATTTTCGAAAAAAAAATTTAGGCTGTAAACTTTCAGTTGCAGGAGCAATAAGTTGGTTTTTCACAAAAGAAGATAAGGGCATCATTCTTGAGGACGATATGATCGTAACTGATAGCTTTTATCAATTTTGTGATTATGGTTTAAGAGAATATGAAAATAATGATTCCATAATGATGATAAGTGGAACCAACTATATTGGTGAAAATATTCAATCTAATGAGTATAATTACTCTGAGCATTTCTTAATATGGGGCTGGGCCACATGGAAAAGAGCTTGGGATAAATATGATATTGAAATGAATAAATGGAAAGACAAAAAAAATCAAATTAAGATAAGAAAAAGATTTACATTAAGAGAGTTTAAATTCTTAGAAAAAAAATTTAATTCATACTACAGTGATTATTATGATACATGGGATATTCAATGGTATTTTTCGTGTATCCTAAATAATGGAATGACTGTTATGCCAGAATCTAACCTTGTAAGTAATTTTGGACAAGATGGCACTCATTCAAAGAGTTACTATAAAACATTATTTATGAAATTCGGTACACTGGATGTTCAAAAAATAATTAAACCACATAATTTGATAGTAAACCGGAAAATTGATTTAAAAATTCATAAAATTTTTAATTTCAAAAATAACTTTTTTTCCATAATAAAATCAACAATCAAACTTATAATAAAAAAATTATCAATTAAGAAAATTAAATCACCAACCAGATGGTAAAGTGTCTTGATTTTTAAACTTATTTGACGCAACGATCTTTATTTTTGTTTTGTAAGAAGAAAGGTATGCGCCCCACCAATAAAATGAACTATTTGAAATAATGAAGTTTTTAAATTTTGAAATGATTAAAATATTATCTAAACTAGTACCGCTATAACCATTACTTCGATTAATTATTATGGATTTTAAATTTAATTTATTTTTAATTAATTTATTATTAAGCAATGTGGTAAACACATAAGCTTTTTTGAATTTGTATTTAGTGCTCATTTTTTTTATAGCATGATTAAAAAACTTTATAAATTCAATGCCCCCAAAATTTTTTCTGATTTTTATAGGTGCTTCTTCAAAAAATCTCATTCCAATCATAAGTGATTTTTTATTAATTGTTTTGGACAAACGAAGTAAAGATTTATTTTTGATAGCATTTTTTTTTATCTTATTAATAATTATATCTTTATTATCAATGAAATATTTTTCACTTTGAAAAAAACCTACAAGATATATTTTTTTACAGGAATTAGTAATATAAAAAAAATTTTTTATAAATTTTTTTTCGTTTGTTTCGTCTATAATTATTGAATTTTTATAATTTATGTATATTTTTTTTCTATAAAAAATTTTTTTTATAAACAACAAAAATAAAAAAATTATTCTCTCTTTAGTGCTTATTTTTTTATAATAAAGATTTTTTGGAAGCTCAATTTTTCTTTTAAAAATCCCATCATTAATAAAACCAAGCCTATCTTCTATAATGAGATCTGCATTTAAATTTATAGCAAGATTTTTAGCACATGAGTATTGAAAAAGTTGATTACCCAAACCACCTGTAAGATATAAATAAATTTTTTTTCTCATATTTTAACAATTAAAATTATTCTTTTAGCAGATGATTTATAAATATGTATTAAATCTACTAAGTATAGCACTCATGAAGCTAAATTATGAATTTTTGAAGAATTTGTCATTAAAATTATATTATGAAGTGATATTAATATTTATTACGATTAAAAAATTTTCTTTAATAAAAGAAGATAATATTATAGTTAACAATGTAATTTAATAAAAAGCTTAATATGAAAAAAAAAATTGCATTAATAACTGGTATCACAGGACAAGATGGCGCTTACTTAGCTAAATTTTTGATTAAAAAAAACTATATAGTTCATGGTATTAAAAGAAGAGCCTCTACTATAAACAATTATAGAATAGATGATATTTATGAAAAGTATTATTTATCAAGTAAGAGTCCATGTTTTTTTTTACATTATGGAGATGTTACTGATAGTTTAAATTTATCAAATTTGGTGCATAGTATTCAGCCTGATGAAGTGTATAATTTAGCTGCGCAGAGCCATGTAAAAGTAAGCTTTGAAACTCCTGAGTATACAGCTAATGCTGACGGTTTAGGTGTTCTGAGGCTCTTAGAAATTATTAAAAAAGAAAAAAAGAAAATTAAGTTTTATCAAGCATCAACATCTGAAATGTTTGGAGGTTCTAAACCTCCACAAAATGAAAACACACCTTTTCACCCTAAAAGTCCATATGGTGTAGCAAAACTTTTTGGTTATTGGATGACTAGAGTCTATAGAGAGTCTTATAATATGCATGCTTCAAATGGAATTTTATTTAATCACGAAAGCCCTTTACGCGGTGAAACATTTGTTACCAAAAAAATTGTTAATTCTGTAGCAAAAACTTTTCTTGGAATTGATAATCAATTATTATTAGGAAATTTAAATGCAACGAGAGATTGGGGTCATGCAAGAGATTACGTAAAATCTATGTGGTTAATTTTACAAAGAAAAATCCCTGATGATTTTGTAATTTGTACTGAAAAAAGTTATTCGGTTAGAGAATTTGTTAACGCTGCATATAAAAATATTGGAATTGAAGTATCATGGAAAGGAAAAGGTCTAAATGAAAAAGGTATTAATAAAGATAACAATAAAGTTTTAATCAAAATAAGTCCAGCTTATTTTAGGCCAAATGAAGTGGAAAACTTAAGAGGAAAAAATACTAAAGCCAAGAATATATTAAAATGGAAAAATACGACTACCTTTAGTGATCTGGTGAAAGAAATGTTAAATCATGAAATTGAAGAACTAAAAAATAAAAATTAATACTTCTTTTCTATAAATATAAATCTATTAGAAAAATAAAAATTAACTGGATCATCATGATTTATGCAAATGTACTGTGCATTCCAGCAAGTCCTCCAAAATTTTTTATTATCTTGCGATCTATAAATTGTTTTATTATTTGTCTCTTCTTTTTTAAATTTAAATTGAGGCTCAGGAATCCATGGAAAATTATTAAATTTATATACATCATTTCTTGAAAACTCTGTATTAATTCTAATAAAATTACTAATATTAAAATACATAATTGCAATAATAAATAATATTATTCCTTTTTTACTTTTTATTTTATTAGAATCACCAAAAAGTTTTTTTAATATTAAATAAAAGATAAGTATGATCATAAAAAAACCAAACCTTGCTTGAGGAAAATTAATTAACCAAATAAATAATGAAAATAAACATGCAATATTTAGCATATTTTTATTATCTTCTTTGTATTTGATGGAGTTATTATTTAAATTAATAAATTTTATAATAAAAAATAATAATAAGACAATTATCAAAAATGGTAATATTTTAACTTTAAAATGAACATTAAACCAATTAGGAAACCAATTAAATGAATTGTTATAATTTATTTCATCAAGTTTTATAACTTTTTGGTGATAAAATCCTCTTGCCCAATTTCTAGTTATTATTTTTGTATTTTGGATGTCATGATAATTTATAGACCAAACTACTTTTTCTTTTGAGAGACAAGTTTGTTTTATCAAATAATTTCCACAGCCGGTTTTTAAAAAGCTGTTAAATGAAAAAGTGATTAAAATAACCAATGAAAAAGTTATAAATTTTTTATTTATTATATATTTTTTAAAATTAGATTTTTGAATAATAAAATAATAAATTATGACTGGTGCAAAGTAAATATTTGTTACTTTTATTAGCAATGTTGTTAAATAAATTAGATATAAACTAATGTCTGAAAATATATTATTTTTTTTAATTACATAAATATATTCTAAAAATAGAAAAATAAGTATAAATTGTCCTGGATAATCATATCCAAACTCAGAAAACCTCTTATATTTTATAATCAAGAAAACTAAAAAAAATAGCAAAATAAACTGTTTTGTCTGAGTTCTTTTTTTTAATTCTAAAGTCAGATAACCAATAAGTGATAAAAACACTGCAAAAGTTGGTATATTTATTAATTTTAATTCATAATATGGAATTTTTGTAAGAGCTTGTAAATAAGCAAAACTAGACGAGTATATATATCTTTCATCAAGATTAGCTAAACCAAATTTTATATAATAGTCAGATATTTCTTTGATATGTTGAAAGTGATAAACTGAAAAGTCCTCATGTGTTTTAGAAATTAATGTTCCAGAAAAAAATATAAAAGTTACTAAAAGAATTTTATTTAAATCTTTGAAATTATTATTAATAAAAATCATTGCACCAAATATAACAATAAAAATATTTGTGTACGCAATATAAGAAATTATAAAATAGTTTATAAATGACAATGGAAATAAGATAATTATCCCTAAAAAAAAATATTTGAAAATATTTTGTGTTTTTGTCTTATCTTTAAAAACATGATTTTTAAAAAATATTCCATAACCAATAGTTGAAATAATAAATAAAATAAAAAATAAATAATAAACTAATGTATCTAAAATAATTATTTGCACTATTTAAATTATATTTTTTTAGTTGACAAAAATATTGTTATATAGCCAATTAATGAACAGCATATGATTAGCAATAAATTAATTTTCATTATCATAAAAAATATTGGAAATATTACAATTAACAATAAAAATATTTGTGTTTTTAAGTAACCATATTTTTTTAATAACAGATGATGTATATGAAGCTGGTCAGGTGCAAATGGATGCTTGTGTTTTGACAATCTTTCAAAAAATATCCTTAATAAATCAAAACCAGGTATCATCATAAGTATAAATATAGAGTCTGAATTTTGTATGTAATCCAGATTATAAAGTTTAATGGAAATATATCCCAAAATGAATGAAATAAGTAAAATTCCACTATCACCAATAAATATTTTACCTTTAGCATTTAAAATTATTATAGATATTAATGATAAAAATATAAAAATGTTAAAAGGGCCTAAAACTTTAAAACTTAATAGAGCTACTGAAAAAACCAAAAAATAAACACTTGATTGTAAATTTATTCCATCAAACATATTGCATGCATTTATTAAGAGTAAAAAACATAAAATAGTAAATAAATATGAAAATTTACCAAGTGATATAATATCTTCAATAAAAGAGAGTCTTATTTCATCTATTAATAAATTATTGTCTAATTTTAAAAAAATTAATAATATTGCAATCATAATACTCATTTTTATATTTGGTGTAAGGTTTTTTTTATCATCATATAAGCCCAGTAGAAAAAGAGAAAATGATGTAAAAAAGAATATTAACAAATTATGTTTGTTTTCAAAAAAATCACTTTGATTAAAGTGATGATTATTATCAAAAAAACTAAAGTATAAAAATATCAATAAATTGACTATAATTATTACTCCACCATATAGCGGTGTCTTAGTACTGTGGATTTTCCTTTTTTTATCTGGAATGTCATAAATATTAATAAATTGGGTAATTCTTTTGTAAAAAGTAATCAGTAAAATATTTACGATAAAAGAAATAAAAATAAAATTATTCATTGTTATGGATTTCTCTCTTTTCTTTAAAGTATAGATAAAAACCCAAAGGTAAATATATTGTTATAGACAGATAGTTATTAAATAAACTTCCTGAAGGTACAATTGGCCATATGTAGCAATAAATACCTAACAATAAAATCATCGTTTCATTGTTTATGTAAATATTTTTTGTCGGTTTATATAATCTTTTTATTAAAAAAATTGAGATTTGCACAAAAACAATAAAAAGGAATAAAAAACCAATAATTCCATTTTCTGCAAGTAATTGTATATAAAAATTATGCGGATGTGTAGCACAACTGTATTTATTTGTTTTAAATCTTATATTTGAGCATCGTACTCGAAACATTTTTGTCCCTTGACCAAATAATTTATTATCATAAAACATTTCAAGTGCTGTTAAATAATGAGAATGATGAATTTCAGAAAAATATATTATTTTATTTTGACCAGACAGATTATATTTGTTATCAAAAAAATCACTTTGGTTAATTTGACTTTTTTTATTTGTTAAAATTTCTTCTTCAATAAATTCATTATTGTATTTTTTATCAAATGAATTAAGTTTTAATATTCTTTCAAAAGGGTCTTTAAAATTTATTGATACTTTATATCTAACTTTTTCACTAAATATAGAACCGATTATTAGCAGCACTGTGATACTTGCAAATAAAATAATTATTAATTTTCTTACTTGCTTTAAATAAATAAAAACTAAAAAAAAAAACATTATAGTTAAAAACAATGAAGCCCTAGAGCCTGATAAAAAAACTAATGATAATAACATTCCTAAAGAAACTATGATTAGAGTTGAATTTTTTTTAATATCAAAATTCATTAATAAAAGAGCAAAATATATAGGTAATAACTTGGAGACATAACTCCCCATAATTGCCTCATCACCAAATAAACTATTTAATTTATCTATATTGTTTATTTTATATCCTAGTAAATTTTTACCATAGATAAATTGAATATAACTATCTAGCGCTAATAAAAAAAAACTAATGGAGCATGATATCAAAAAACTTCTTTTTAAATTAGGTAATTTTACTAAGAAAAAGCTTATAGCAAAAGCAAAAATAGTAAATCTGAAATATAGTATGGCACTTTTTCCTGATAACAAGATATCTTCTGCAAAAAGTGATCTTATTGATATGAATAAACAAAAAAGTAAAAGATATTTAAAAATTTTATTATCTAAAAAATTGAATTTTTTTTCTGTCCACAAAAAATATATAAAAAAAATATCTAATAAAACGACTGATAAATCTGAAAGCATTGGCCCTGTTATTAAGCTTACAGGAAGTAAAATAATTAAAAAATTAGAAGCATTTAAAGCTATTTTATTCATTTATTTAAATTTTTTTTCCCATTCTAAACTTGAATTTAAAATTTGTTTCAAGGAGTCATACTTAGGTCTCCATTTAATAACTTTTTTTATTTTCGAGGCACTTGCGACAACACTAAATACATCACCAGCTCTTCGATTTACATATCTATATTTTATTTTATATTTACTTAATGAATTGAAATTCTTAATCACCTCAAGTATCGAATATCCTTTACCATAGCCACAATTAAATGTATTAGATTTTCGTTTTTTTAATAAATATTTTGCTGACTGTATGTGTGCCTCAGCAAGATCTGTGACATGTATGTAATCTCTAATAGTAGTTCCATCTTTTGATGGATAGTTATTGCCATAAATATCAATTGTACCATTTTTCATAGATTTTTCAGATATTCTCTTTATTAAATGTGTGCTTGGTTTCTTTGATAATTGTCCAGCTCTTAATTTATTATCTGCTCCAGCTACATTAAAATATCTCAATACTATGAATTTAAAATAATTGCTTGTTTTTAGATAATTTTCTACTTTTAATTTAGATAGAGCGTAGGGGCTTTCTGGCTTCAATTTAGATCCCTCTTTAGCTCTTAGGCCATTTGTATTTCCATATACTGCAGCTGTTGAAGAAAAAATTATATTATTTAAATTATTATTTTTACATACAGACAAAAATTTTTTTGTATTTTCATAATTATTTTTTAAATATTTTTTTGGATTAGTCATTGATTCCTCCACTTTTATAAATGCAGCAAAATGAAAAATTATATCAAAATTATTATTTTTTAATAATTTAGAAACTTTTTTTATATCTTGGATATTGCTTTTATAAAATTTGGCTTTTTTTGGAATGAGAGAAGCATTGCCTGTAGATAGGTTGTCAATTATTGTAACATCATGTCCTTGATCCAATAAAATATTGGAAGTGCAGCTGCCAATATAACCAGCACCACCTGTAATTAATACATTCATTATAATTCTAATAATTTTTTTTCTATATCGTTTAAAATTTTTATTTTATTAAAATTTTTATTGGCATATAGTTTTCCATTGTTTCCTAATATTTTAATATCATGTTTGTTTAACTTATTAAACTTTATTATATTATGCTTTAATGCTTGAAAATCCTCAGCCTCGCACACAAAGCCACAATTTGATTTTTTAATTATCTTATTAGCTTCACCTGAAATCATACCTAATATTGGTTTTCCTGTGGACATATATGTATATAATTTACCTGGAATTGTTTTTTTATATATCTCTTTATTTTTTAGAGATAAAAAAAGTACGTCAGCATAATTAAAAATTGATTTCATTTCAGATAATGGAACGCTGTTAATTAATTGAAAATCCTCTTTTAAATCATTATCTTCGATTAAATTTTTAAGTTTACTCTTCCATCTACCATCTCCTACTATTACCCATTTTACCAATCCTTTGCCTTTTAAAATTTTAGCACATTCAATCATTGATTCAAAAGATTGTGCTTCACCTATATTGCCAGCAAATAAAACTTTTAATTCTTTTATTTTTTTTGAACGTATTTTTTTTTTTGATATGGCAATTTCTTCTGGCCACGAAGAAATATAAAAACATTCCGTTTTAGTAATATTTTTAATTTCTTTTTTAAAAGCATGAGACTGAACAATAATTAAATTAGAATTATCATATATAAATTTTACTAATTTTTTCATTATTTTTATAACTAACTTATTTTTTATAAAGCCTAAATCAATTATGGTATTTGGCCATAGATCTAAAACCCAAATCACAATTTTTTTTCTTAGTATCTTTTTTATTAAGATTGCTGGTATTGCACTTAAAATTGGAGAAGTGCTAAAAATGAATATTATATCAAATTTTTTAAAAAAAATTTTATATAACCCAAGAAAAAATGAACTTAAGAAAAAAGTGATATAATTTAATACAATGCTTAAGTTGGTGAACCTTCTTGCAATAATTGGTACTCTTAAAATTTCAACAGACCCATAGTGCTTATATTTTTTGTTATCATTGTAAAAATTTTTATATTTTATTTTAGATGGATAGCTAGGGTCACATGTTAACACTTTTATGTCATGATCTTTTTTTGAAAAAAATTTTACAACTTCATTAATTCTAAAATTTTCTGGCCAAAAGTGTTGAGTAAAAAATAATATTCTCACTTGGTTTTATTTTTTTTTCCAAGTATATTCTTTAATATAATCTATATAACTGATTAATATCTTAAAAAATATCATAGAAAAATTAGGAGAAATATAATCATTAACAAAATTAGTATGTTTATTTTTTTCTAAAAAGTTAATTAATATTTGAATTTTTTCAAATTCAAATCCACTCATTGGCACTGTACCAAAGCTCATTCCTTCTTGTCTTTCATTGGTGGATCTTAAATTTATAGCATCAAAACCTAAAATACTTGCTTCCTCTGTTATCGAACCACTATCTGAAAGAACCATTTTAGCATTTTTTTGTAAAAACATGTAATCAGTATAAGAAAATGGTTTTAGGAACTGAATTCTATTTAAGTTTTTTAAATTAAATTTATTCAGTTTAAGCATTGTCCTAGGATGCGTACTAAATATAATTTTTTCAGAATATTCCTCATTCAATTTTCTCAATAATGTTATTAATTTATTAATGTTAGTGTCCGAATCTATATTTTCTTCGCGGTGCACACTTAGTAGAAAATACTTCTTTTTTGTTAAATTATTTTTTTTTAGTACATTTGATTTTAGAATTTTAAGCTTATAAAAGTTAAACACTTCACCCAGAGGACTACCAATTTTAAATATTTTATCAGGGTCAAAATTTTCTCGTAGCAGGTTTTGTTTTGCAATTTCACTGTATGTAATATTTATGTCTGATAAATGATCTATGATTTTTCTATTAATTTCTTCAGGCACACGCTGGTCGTAACATCTATTGCCAGCTTCAATATGAAATACTGGAATTTTCAATCTTTTAGCTGAATAAGCGGATAGACAACTATTAGTGTCACCAAGTACTAGAAAAGCATCAGGTTTTTCCTTTCGCAAAATTATATCAACCTCTTTTAAAGTAGATGATATTCCACCTACAGGAGTTTCATTTTTAATCTTTAGTTGATAATCAGGTTTTCTTATTGATAAGTCTTTAAAGAATATCTCATTTAACTCATAGTCGTAATTTTGGCCCGTATGAATTAATACATGTTTTAAATTCTTATCTAAAATATCTATAACTCTAGATAGTCTTATTAGCTCTGGACGAGTGCCTGCAACTGTAACTATCTTTATTTTTTTATTCATGACTGAAAGTATCAGGTATTCTAATATTAAACACCTCATTAGACCATAATAAAACAATCAAATCTACTTTGCCTATATTTTTGATATAATGTGTATGTCCAGGAAGGCTTTCTATTACTTCTGGAATTTTTGAATTTAAAATGTAAACAATTTCTTTGTTAGTTGAAATGTTTCTCATATAAAATTTTGCTCTTCCGTTGATGACAAAAAATTTTTCTACTTTAGAATGATGGAAATGTTTACCTCTTGTGGTATTTTTTTTTGCAATAAAAATTGATATTTGCCCATTATTATTTGTTTTTAAAAATTCTATAAAAGAACCTCTTTTATCTTTTTTTGATACAAGACTATATTTGATATCTGTTTTTGGTAAAAAACTAACATAAGTTGCGTAAAGTTTTTTTCTAAAGCCAAGAGAAATATTGTTAATTTTTCCAGCCTTTCTATCTCTATGAAACTCCCTAATAGTATCTGAAAGATCTTTCAAGTTAATGATTGTTTCCTGAGAAATCTTACAAAATATCTTCCGAACATTTTTTTTATTATTGATTATTTTAATTATATCATCCATTACATCATCAATATAAACTAGGGTAATTTTTTTTTTAGAATTAGAGATTGTTATTTTTTTGTTCCTTGAAATATTATTACAAAAAGTGCTGACAACACTATTGTAATTAGGTTTTGACCATTTGCCAAAAACATTAGGCAATCTATAAATATAAATTATTGCCTTATTTTTTTTTGCATAATTCAGAATAATATCTTCACATTTTTTTTTAGATTTACCATATTCTGATTTATCTTCCGCTTGAGTAGAAGAAGTAAAAATAATTTTATTTTTACTTTTATTTTTAATAAGCAAGTTGCAAATGTGTTTGGTAAATTCTACGTTATCTATAAAAAATTTATCATTTGTCTTAGGGCGATTGACTCCAGCAAAATGGTAAATGAGTTTAGATTTTAGTATAATTTTATTTAATTCCTCAATTTTTGTTTTTCTTGTAATTTTGTTGATGTTTATATTTTTTCTTTTAATTAACTTATAAATTAAATTTTGACCTAAAAAGCCATTTGCTCCCGTTATTGCAATATCCATATTTGTTAATTATTAAATTTATCCTGAGCAATTATAGGTTTTAAAATTTTGATTGTTTCCTTTATATTTAATTTTATTGTATTTTCAGATGTATAGTCATTTGCAAAGTTATTTACTTTTTTACCTTTGGAAAAAAAATTTTCATAATTTAGATCTCTGTTATCTGAAGCAATTTTAAAATATCCTTTATAATTTTTAGATTTAATCATTTCTTCTTTTGTCATTAATGTTTCATGAAATTTTTCTCCATGACGAGGCCCTATGATATTTGTGCTCAATGTTTTAGAAAAAATATTTGTTAAAGCTTTTACTATTACATCTATCGTAGCTGATGGTGATTTTTTGATAAATATTTCACCATTTTTTCCATTTTCAAAAGCAAATATTACTAAATCAATAGCATCTTGCATTGTCATCATAAATCTTGTCATTGAAGAATCTGTTATGGTAATTGATTTTTTATCTAAAATTTGTTTTACAAACAATGGAATTACCGAACCTCTTGAGTAAATTACATTTCCATATCTAGTAATGCATACCTGTAATTTTTTTGGATTAAATGACCTTGATTTAGCAACAATTATTTTTTCCATCATGGATTTAGATACACCCATTGCATTTACGGGGTAGACAGCTTTATCTGTGCTGAGACAAATTATTTTTTTAACATTTGAATTAGATGAGGCATTTAATAAATTTTCTACTCCTAATACGTTAGTTTTAACAGCCTCCATCGGATAAAATTCACATGAAGGCACTTGTTTTAAGGCAGCTGCATGGAAAATATAGTCTACATCTTTTACTGCATTTTTTACACTAGAGTAGTCTCTAATATCACCAATATAAAATTTTATTCTCTTATCCTTAAAAAACTTTCTCATATCATCTTGTTTTTTTTCATCTCTACTAAAAACCCTTATTTCTTTAATAGACATTTTTAACAGTTTGGAAGTCATAGCATGGCCGAACGAACCAGTTCCACCTGTAATTAAAACAATTTTTTTTTTGAAGTAACTTTTATTAATCATACCAATTTAAATTTTTTGATTCTAAATTTTTTTTTCCTCTGAATATATACCCTTTTGCGTATGATGATAGTCTTGCTAAATTATATAAAAAAGGAAGAAATAATTTACTTTTTTCAATAGTTATAATAATTTTTTCTATTATATTTAGTAGAATATAAATTTTTGGAATGTTGACAATAAGTTTAAATAGAGAATAGTTTTCTATTCTATAATAGATAGTTTCTATTGCTGCATCATGGTTAATTGATATTAAATTTTTCATTCCGTCCCTTCCCAAATGAAAGTATTTTTTTAAATAAAGTTTAAATTTTGGATCTCCTTCATCATGTATAATTGTGGCTTTTGTTTGTTTTAGGCTAAAACCTAAGCGCTTAAGCCTATATCCAAATTCATAGTCTTCAAATCCATAACCAATGAAATTTTCATTAAATAAGTGGGTATTTAAAATTTCTTCACTCTTAAAAAACCCCATATTCATAGCAACTATATATTGAGGCTCTATTTCAGAGTTTGGATGAATGTTATTTTCTTGAAAATGTGTATTACTTCTAAATCTTAAATAATTACTTTTTTTAATATTATCAATTGGGTATTTAACCACGCCAGATAGTATAGTTTTTTTATCAGATACATCAAAATCTAGACAATAGTTTTTTATAAAATCTTTATCAGGAATGCAATCATCATCAATTAAGATTAAATAATTAAATGAGCTATTATTGATTCCTATATTTCGCTTTGCAGATAGTACATTTTCATTAATATTGATATACTTTAGATTAATCTTTTTATTATTCATATATTTTTTTTTAATCAACTCTTCAGAGCCATCTTTACTAAAACTGTCACAAATTATTACCTCAACTTTATTTTCAGGTATTAGTTGAGAACACAAGCTATTTAGTATTTGATCAAGTTGCCTTGATCTTTGATATGTAGGTATGATGATGCTTATTTCTTTATTCATTATCTGCAATTTTTAATTACACTTCAAATATTTTGGATCCATTTTTTTCAAAGTTAAAATTTATAAACTTTAATTTGTTTAATTTTTTAATTATTTTTTTATGATGTTTTGGTTTAGCTATAAAAAGAAAAAAACCACCACCACCGGCACCTAAAATTTTTCCTCCTTCAGCCCCTGCATTAATCGCTGATTGATATATTTTATCTAAATCTAGGGTTGATACACCTTGATCAAGACTCTTTTTTAATATCCAATTTTCATGTAAAATTTTTCCACAATTTAAGATATTACCGTTAACTAGCTCATCCTCAAATTTTTTTGCAAGAGTTGAAAGTTTTTCATAATTAACAAATTGTTTGCCTGATTTTTTTATATTACCAAGAATCTTATCTGCTTTTCTATTTATACCTGTATAAAATAGCATTAGATGATTTTTAAAGTCATCTTCTATTTTATTATTTAAATTTATTTTTGTTACTTTTACACGATTATCAAAAAATTCTATTTTATTAAATCCACCGTATGCTGTTGAGTATTGGTCTTGCATACCAATTGGTTTTTCACATTTATTTATTTCAATTTCACAAGCCTTCTTAGCTAAAGTTTTTTTATTTATTTCTAAGTTTTTATAACTAGATAATGCATTAACTAAACCTACGGTAAGAGCACTAGAGGAAGCAAGGCCACTCCCTGAAGAAGGAATGTCAGCAACAGTAACAACTTCGATAGAATCTTCAATTTTAAAAAATTTTAAGCTTTCTCTGATAATTTGATGTTTAATATTTTTTGTTTTTTCAACATTTTCAGTTTCAGAGTAAGAGACTCTCACTTCATTATTATGTTTTTTATTTAGTAATACATAAATATATTTATCAATAGAAGTAACAATTACTCTCCCTTTAGTTTTTTTTAAGTAATTAAAGTAATCTGAACCACCACCACAAAAGCTTATTCTTAAAGGTGTTTTTGACAATATCATAATTATACATATATTACATTTTATGAAATTTCCTTACAAAAAATATTCAATTATTGAAGATTTTACAATCGATTATAATCAATCTTATGCAGATGCATTCAATAAGATGAACCTTAAGTCACTAAAAGAAATTATTAAAATTATTGAAAAAAACTATTTAAATAAAAACAATAAAATTATTGTTTGTGGAAATGGTGGCTCAGCAGCTCTTGCAAATCATTTTGCTTGTGATCATCAAAAAATTTTATCAGAAATTAAAAAATTAAGACCAGTTGTTATAAGCTTATGCTCAAATACACCTTTGATCACCGCAATCTCAAATGACATAAGTTATGTTAGCGTTTTTAGTGAACAAATAAATCAAATTGGAAATAGAGGTGATATTTTGATTACAATTAGCTCATCTGGAAATTCTCAAAATATCGTAAATGCAATAAAATCTGCTAAAATAAAAAAAATTAAAACTATTTCTTTAACTGGCTTTGATGGAGGCAGATCAAAAAAAATTGCAAATTTTAATTTACATTTTGAAACTAAAAACTATGGTATTATTGAAACTCTTCATCATACGGTAATAAACCTTGTATCTCAATTTATAAGAAATAAATATTTAACAGAAGATAAAATTAAAAAAACAAAATTTTAATTGATACAGATACATTATGATGATTAAAAAAAAAGATAAAATTCTTCTTTTAGGTCACAAGGGATTAATAGGATCTGCGCTGCTCAAGATCCTAATAAAAGAAAATTATAAAAATATAATTACAATTGAAAAAAAAAAATTAAATCTATTATCTCAAAAACAAGTTTTTAATTTTTTTAAAAAAACTAAACCAAAAGTCGTTTTAATAGCAGCAGCAAGAGTTGGTGGAATTATTGCAAATAAAACTTACCCATTTAATTTTATTTATGAAAACCTTACAATCCAAAATAATTTAATTTCAGCATGTATAAAATATAAATCTTCAAGAGTAATTTTATTAGGATCTAGCTGTATATATCCTGATAACTGGAATAAACCCTTTTGTGAAAAAGATTTAACTTTATCAAACTTAGAAAAATCAAATGAACCATACGCAATAGCCAAGATTGCTGGTATAAAAATGTGTGAAGCATACAATAACCAATTTAGTAATATTAATCCTTTTTTTATAAGCGTTATTCCTCCCAACTTATTTGGTGAAAATGATAATTATGAATCAAACAATAGTCATGTTTTACCAGCATTAATGAAAAAGTTTTTTTTAGCTAAAAAAAATTTACAGAAAGAAGTTGTAGTTTGGGGTTCAGGAAAACCTAGGAGGGAGTTTATGTACTCTGATGATGCAGCTAAAATCATAATAAAGATCATGAATTTTAATAATAAACAAATATCAATACTAAAAAAATCTAGAGCTTTTCATGTTAATATTGGATCTGGTAAGGATTATTCTATTAAAGAATTAGCTAGTATAATTAAAAAAATATCTAAGTTTGAAGGAAAAATAATTTTTGATAAAAATTTTCCAGATGGTGTTAAAAGAAAACTATTAAATATTACTTTACAAAAAAAACTGGGTTTAAAAACTCAAAGTAATTTTGTAGATAATATAAGAAAAACATATTCTAAAATTAATAAAAATTTAATTAATAAATTTGAAAAAAACAGTACATATAATCTACCCTTTTAGTAAAATAATTGACACAAACCCATGGTCAATAGGTAACAATATAATCAGGGCGCTAAAAAAAAATTTTAAGATTAAAACATATATATGGACCTCTATTGAAAAAATTAGTCCAAATATTGGTGATATTTTGATTGGTCATGCCAATTCAAATCCATACACTATTTTTAGAAGATCTGTAGGTAGTACCCTATGGTCTAAAAGAATTTTACTACAACCCTACAATGAAGATAAACATCAAATAAGCTATCTTTATGATTTAATTCCTAAATGTGACTACTTTCTGACATTATGTGGTGAATATTGGTTCGATAGAATTGAAAACTCTAAATTTAAAAAATGGAAAAAAAAAGCCATCAGAATAGATCTTGGTATCAATCCTTTGTATTATCCTCTTATAAAAAAAAAATTTAATTCAAAGGGAAAAAGAAAATTTTTATATATAGGAAACGATTATGCATATAACAATTATGCTAAAAATATTTCTTTTTTAGAAAAACTAGCAAATTTTTATAATTCAATTCTTTTTTCGACAATAGGAAATAAAGCTTTAAAAAACATCAATCATTATGGATGGCTCAACCTCACGGATACAAAAAATTTTAATATTTTAAGAAAGTATGATTTTTTGATTCAAACCAGCAAACATGATGCCAACCCATCAACAATACTTGAGGCTATGTCGTGGGGACTAATACCAGTTATATCTAAGGAATGTGGATATCGTAATGTTCCTACTTTTAAATATATTGAAATTAATTCTATAAATCGATCTATAAATACATTAAAAAAACTTCAAAACTTAACTGACAATGAGCTTATTAAATTACAAAAAAAGAATTTAAGCCTAATTAAAAAAAAATATAATTGGGAAATTTTTAGAAAAAAAATATTAAATATTTGCTTAAGGGATAAGGATGAGTTTAATCAAATATATTATACAAAAAAAGAAGTTGATTTTTTTGAAAATGCAAAAAAAAATTCACCAAATTACTACTTAAAATTTAATATGATATTAATGATAATTAAAGCAAATATATCACAAATGATTAAAAATCTTTTTTAACATGATATTTTTTTTCTTACCATTGGTATTAATTTTGTCATTTTATTTTATAGGAAATATATTTACACTTAGACTAAATCCAAACTCATATGAAAAACCTGTGTTTGGACTTGGCTTAGTCATAATTCTTACAAATTATTTTTATTTTAATTTAAATTTAACCCTTCAGATTGTATCTCTTATACTGTTATTATTATTCCTTTTTAGTTTCATAATTACACTTTTAATAAATAAAAATTATCTAAAAGATCTTTCACTCTTATCTGGAAGTATAGTCTTGTTACTATTATTATTTGTTCTATTAACTATCATTTATGGTGAACAATTTTATGTTTTTAGAGGCAATGGTCATGATCACTTTGCTTATCTATCTTCAGGATTGATGTTTAATAATTATTCATATCAGGAGCTTTTATCAATAAATAAAATTCATACAGACCAAAACAGTATGGAATATATTAAACATTTGAAAGATAATTTTTATTTAGGAAATTCAATAAATATAATTCAGTCTAGACCCTCAGCTCAATTAATGTTGGGACTTTTTATGAATTTAGATTTTTTGGATATAACAAAATTAGGCTTTATTTTTAAGTCACTTGTTTCTGCTATAGTGTTGTTATCTTTAGTTTCTTTTTTTAAGATATTCTCTTTTAGTAATAAATTAAATTTATTTATCTCATACAGTTTTCTATTAAGTTTTTTTTACTTTTATAACTATGAAATTGATGCTTATTCTTTAATTTTATCACTACCATTTTTATTTTTAATACTAAAATATTCATTTGGATTAGTTGAAAACACAATTAATTTTCAAAGTTCATTTTACTTTAAATATATTTTTTTATGGACAAGTTATTTTATTATTTATCCAAATGGAGCTGCAATCATACTATTGCCAGTCCTTATTTATGTACTGTTAAGTCTTTTTAAGTATAAAATTAGTTTCCCAAAAATAGGTAAAATATTTCTATTTGCAATCTTATTTATAATATTAATTTTACCAACTTACAAAACAACTATCATGTATCTTTATAGCAGTGAAATACCTGTGGGATTAAATCAAAAAATGGATTTTTGGGGTTATTATGGTGCATTCATTTTAGGAAAAGATAATCCAATCCACAATTATGAAGTTATTTTAAAAATAAAAGAATTATGGAGTTCTAGTTCATCAATATTTGAAATTTTATCATCAGTATTTAGTGTAAATCTAGAAAATCAAAATCATTTTTTTGTATTAAATATAATACCTTCAGCACTAGGTATGTTTCATTTTTCAACATCAAATATTTATGGTCAATTTAATTACTTATTAGCCTTATTTCTATTGATAATTAATTTTATATTTATAAAAACAGTTTTTTTAAACATTAAAATTTTATTTAAAAGTAATAATGAATTTTATATTTTATTGAAAATATTCTTAATATATTTTACATTATTTTTCTTATACTTAATTTTCAACACACAATTTTGGCCTGCTATTAAGTTGTATTTTGTTTTTAGCCCAATATTTTTTATTTTAATCTCCTTCAAATTTAGAGAAAATAAATACCCAATTAGTAAAAATTATATTATGGTTTTATTAATATTGCTTCCTATTTACAAATATAGTGAATTTAATCATGGCATTGGAAGACTAGACTCTTTTCCCTCTATAATTAAACAAGAAAATAAGAAACTCATAAACTGGACCACTTTAGATAAGGAAAAATTACTTAAATGTAAAGATATTATGTATGATTTATCTGGTAAATTTGAAAAGATTCATATTTCTTTAATTTATAATAAAAAAATTAATGGTACAGAGGATAATAAAACTATAAATTGCAAAGTAGAGTTAATAAATAATAATTTTAAAATAAGCAAATTATCATGAGCATTTCAATAGTAGTACCAATATATAATGAATGTGAGAATGTTCAAAATTTTCTAGATAGATTGTTACCTGTTATAGAAAAAATCAATGTACAATATGAGGTGATATTTGTTTTGGACCCTTGCAAGGATAATTCAGAAGAAATCATTATAAATAGTATTAACAAAAATTCAAATCTTAAACTCATAAAGATGTCTAGAAGATTTGGTCAACCTGCAGCTATACTTGCGGGTATAAAAAATTGTAACTATGAACATGCTGTATTAATTGATGTTGACCTTCAAGATCCACCAGAACTAATAAAAGAAATGTATGATTATGCTAAAAAGGGCTACGACACGATATTAGCTGAGCGAAGCTCTAAAATTGGCGAAAATTTTTTAAGAAAAATTATTGCAAATGTTGGTTATTTTTTAATCTCAAAATTAAGTGACACAAATATACCCATGAATGTTGGAGAGTTTAGAATGATTTCTAAAAAAATTATAAATCATATTAAAGATTTAGAAGAAAGAGATTTTTTTCTTAGAGGAGCAAATTCGTATATAGGTTTTAATAATAAAATACTAAAGTTCGATAGAGAAGAAAGGAAAAAGGGCAAAACAAAGTATAACCGTTTCACTGGTTCTTTAAGAATTGGATTAAACGGAATATTTTCTTTCAGTACTAAACCGCTTCATTTTATTACAGTATTATCTACATTAAGTTTTGTATTATCATTGTCTATATTTATTGTATATTTAGTATTAACAGGGTTAAATTTCTTTGTATTTAAATATCAATTTTTTGTTATTATTTTGATTTTACTTGTTTCATCTTTAATTTTCTTTTCTCAAGGAATTATTGCAGAATATATTGCAAGACTAGTTCCGGATATTAAAAAAAGACCTCCATATATAATAGATAAAAAATATAATTTTGATAACAAGTAATAACTTATAATGAAAAAAGTAATCTTTATAACTGGCATTGCTGGAATGATTGGATCTAATCTTTTAAAAAAATATATAGAAAAAGATGTAATCGTAATAGGAGTAGATAATTTTGCATTGGGAAAAAAGGCGTTTTTATTACCATTTTTAAAAAGAAATAATTTTTTTTTTTTTTAAACAAAATCTTGATAAAAAATTTTATTCTAAAAAAATTAATACAATTTTAAGAAAAAATTATCTTTCAGAAATATGGTTATTGGCTGCTAATTCAGATATCCAGAAGGGGACATTGGATCCTAGCGTTGATCTAAAAAATACTTTTTTAACAACCTTTTATACTTTAGATTTATTAAAAAAATTTTTAACAAAAAAAACTAATATACTTTTTGCGTCATCGTCAGCAATATATGGAGACGAAAATTATAAAATTAGTGAAGACAGCGTTGCAAACAAACCAATAAGTAATTATGGGGCAATGAAATTAGCTTCTGAGGGGTATTTGTCTGCATTTTCTAAGACAAACAGTGCTAGTGTAATAATATTTAGATTTCCCAATGTGATAGGTAATAATTTAACTCATGGTGTAATTTTTGATATGAGAAAAAAAATATTATCAAAAAATAAGAATATTGAGGTTTTAGGCAATGGAGAGCAACAAAAACCTTATTCACATGTATCAGAGATAATAGAGTGTATGTTTTTTTTAAAAAACAAAAAGTATATTAATAAAGTTAATTATTTCAATATTGGAACTGATGATGGTGGCATAAAAGTTAGAAATATTGTTGAATTATTAAAAAAAGCGTTTAACTCGAAGAAAAAAATAACATATCAAAATAAAAATATTGGTTGGATTGGTGATGTTCCAAAATATAGATATTCAACTAAAAAAATTAATAAGATGGGTTTCTTTTTTAAATCAAGTTCTAAAGACGCAATTAAACTTACAATCAAAACATTAAAATAATGTTTGCAATTGTTATACTTGTTGGTGGTGAGGGCAGTAGGGTTTCAGAAATATCTAACGGAAAATCAAAACAAGAAATTGAAATTTTCCCAAATAAAAAATTAATTGATTATCAAATTAACCAACTTAAGAGTTTAAATAAAAAATTTTTTTTTGTTTCAAATACTAAATATTACTCTCTAAAAACTTATCTTAATAAGAAATATAAAAAAAAAATTAATTTTGAAATTATTGAAGAAAAAAAACCACTTGGAACTGCAGGGGCGCTAAAGTTTTTAGAAAAATTTCGTTATAAGTTTTATTTATTGGTTGATGGTGATTTAATCTTTAATATTAATGTTAAAAAATTAATTGAATATCATATAAAAAAAAAATCAGATTGTACCCTTGTAGTGCATCCAAATAATCACCCGTATGATAGTGACTGTTTAGATATTAATTTTGAAAACAGAGTAATTCGATTGTTTTCAAAGCCCCATAATAAAAAAAAAATAATCAAAAATTTATGTATGTCTGGAATTAAAATAATCAATAAAGAAAAAATTAGAATCATAAAAAAAAATCACTTTCAAGATTTTTCAAAATTCTTTTTGCCAAAACTAATTATTAATAAATCTAAAATTTTTGCTTATAACACTAGGGAGTACATAAAAGATGCTGGTACTTTAGATAGAATTAAGCAAGTAAGAAAAGATATAAATTCTATAAAATATAAACTAGGAAATATTAATAATAAAATTCCAGCTATATTTCTTGATCGTGATGGAGTATTAAATAAACAAATAAATAAAAATATTTATCAAAATCCGAAAAAACTTTTTAAAAATGTAGAGAATGCTGTTAGAAAAATTAATCAATCAGGTTATTTAGCAATCTTAATAACAAATCAACCTGCTGTAGCAAAAGGCTTTATTTCACTCAGAAAATTAGAAAACGATCTAGATTATTTAAATTACCAAATGGGATTAAAAGGTGCATATCTAGACCGAATTTATTATTGTCCCCATCACCCTGAAAAAGGTTTTAAAGGTGAAAATATTAACCTAAAGATCAAATGTAATTGTAGAAAACCAAATAATGGTATGTTTTTAAAAGCTATAAGTGATTTAAACATTGATTATAAAAAATCATTTATGATAGGTGATAATTATACAGATTATTTTGCCGCAAAAAAAAGTAAAATTAACTTCATATTGGTAAATCAAAAAAATAATCCACTAAAGTTATTAAGTAAAAAAAGTGTAATAGAAGCTGTAAATTATATTTTAAAAAACTAACGTTTAAAGTCTGAAAGTTTAACTTGTATAATTAAAAAAATGTTAATTGAAATAACTGGAATTATAAAAGGAAAATATATAGTTTTAATTTTACAAAAATAATAATTTATAATTTTAAATATGTTTTGAACAGGTGTTATGTGATCTCTCGCATCATCCAAATCTTTTTGCTTAAGATTTTTCCATTTATAAATATTTTTTTGCTTTAAATAAGAGAAAAATTGTAAAAATCTCCATGTTAATCCAGGATCACACGGGAGGGCAGTTGATATTATTGCATTTTTCTTTAGTAATGGAAGTAATTTTAAAAAATTATTTTCAAAATTATCAAAATGTTCAAAAGTGTGTGATGACAACATTCTTGTATAATTACCCTTTTTATATGAGGATTTTTTTTTATAATCTAAAAATCTTATTTTAATATTATTATCTTTTATTTTATTTAAATTATTAAGTTTCATAATGCTTTTCTTGAATTGAGAAGAATCTAAAACTGTATAAGAAATTATGTTCTCTAATTTCATAAAATCCAAATGTGGTGCGGCGCCACCTCCAACATCTAAAATATGTTTGTTAAATTTTGAATTCACCCCAAAATCCATCAATCGATGGTTAATACCATATAATATTTTTGTTATTCCAGAATAATTTGCTCTCTTATAATTATTATTTTTATAGACGTTGTTAGGTAGTTTAGCTTTATTATATTTATGCATTAAGTGAATTCTTATAATTTATAATCTTTGATATTAATTTATTAAAAATATCTAAATATATTACAAAACTTATGTAAAATAGAATTAATTTAGATAAACTATTAATTGCACCGCCCCAAAACCCCATTAATAAAAGCATCCTTTGCAACTCCAAAGAAAGAATTAAAGTAATCAAATAAAATATTTTAAAAGGCTTATTGTCAATACTTAATATTAAAGGCACACATAACATTAAATACATTAATCTATAGTCGTGATGTGTATTGATGATGAATGTAAAAATAAAAATTCCACCACCTAATAAGAAAATATCAAAATATTGATATTTTATTGATCTTATTTTTTTTTTGTAAAAGAAATAATACATTAAGAAAATTATTAGTAAATTACCGCCTGCAAATAAAGTGTAGTTTATGTCTATGTTAAAATGCTCCTTGATATTGAAAATTATAGATAGAAACCCATATGAACTATAGCCATTTTTTGGATTCACCAAGCTTATGTTTCTTAAATCTTCTTTAATTAAAAAAAGATAAGTAATAAATATTAACGCTAAAGTAATAATTAAAAAAATTGATTTTTTATTTTTTAAAAAAAAAAACAAACTAAATGCAGGATAAATTTTAAGAAATGAAGCTAGCAAATATCCTATATAATTAATAATTTTAATATTACTTAAGAAACTATAAAATATTAATACAATTAAAATTATATCTACATTTCCTCTTTCAAGTAATAATAAATTTGCACCAGAAAAAAATAAATAAGTAAAAAAATATGAGTTAGTTTTTTTTGTTAAATTAAAAAAAATATTAGTATAACAAATAAAAATTGTTAAGTAGATTGAGTACAATACTATATCTGATTTAATGTTAGTATAATACGAGATAACTATCCAAATTCTCGGATAGTTAATTACCATACTTCCATCTTCTTGTTTATATAAATTGTAAAGTTGATCAGCAGGTAAAAAAATACTATCAAAAAATCCAGAAAGATATTGTAAATATCTTAAATCAAAAAAAACTAGCTTATCTCCGGGATTTTGCCCTATGGCACTTGCACTAACATAAGGAGTTCCCGTGACTTTCCAAAAAAATATTGGATCAAGCATATAAAAAGTAAAGCCCAATAATACAAGTATTAAGAATTGATTTTCTTTCTTTTTAAGAAGTGACATGCACAGATATTATAATATTAAATCAGCATATCAACTATATTAATATAAATGTTTTATTTTAAATGATTTAATAAATTCTATTTGTTTTTTTTTATTAGCATAAGTTTTTATAAATTTATTATTCTTTACGTTTAGATAAATATTAAATTTATATTTATACAAATATTCTAAAAAACTTGGTAAGTGAAGATGTGTAAATTCATCAATAACATTTTGTATAGATATTTTTTTATCTCTAATTCTTTGAATTTTTCTTATGAGAGAGACATAAATATTTTCAATAATCAATAATTTAAAAGAATCTTTGAGATGGTTTTTAAAATCGTTTAATACATAAAGACCTTCAAATATTAAGATATGTTTATTCTTGAAGTTAAAAATAATTTTTTTATTATTTTTTCCAGTGTTTCTATCATACATATCTTTAAAAATTATTTTCTCTTTATTTTCAATTGCATAAATTATTTTTTTTTAATTTTTTTTGATCATAATGTAAAGTATTCTGATTTATGTTAATTTTCTTCTTTAGCTTAGGTATCAATTTAATTCTTTTGCTTCTTGATAATAAAAAAATATCCCTGCTAATTAAAATTGTTTTTTTAAATCTTTTGTTTAAATAATTTAATAATAATTTCGAAAAAAAACTTTTTCCAGAACAGGTTATACCATCAATGCATATAATTTTTGTGCCAGATCCCTTACAGTAATTGACGATTGTTTTTATAGTAACATCATTGATCATAATAATTTATAAGTCCTTCCATAATTCAGGAAATTTAGTACAGACAGCATCAATTTTGAATTTATTTTTTTTTAAATATTCTTTAAAATATTTTATCTTTTTTTTTAAATTTATATTGACCAACTCTGGTGAAACGACACATATTTTTACATTATGTTTTTTAAAAATATTATAAGATTTTTTATTCATGGGAAATTTGGAAAAATGATCTATCCAGATCCACTTAATTTTTTTAAATAAATAGACCTCATTCTTTAAATCTTCAAACTCAGAATATCTGATTGAAACCTTTGTTTTACTTCTATTTTTTAACAGAGTAGAAAATGTCTGATCATGAAAAAAAAAATTACTAATTTTGTTTTTTTTTAAAACTTTAATGATTTTGTTTTCTAGCCCTTCCTCTTTAACATTTAGTACTAGTATTTTGTGGTTATATTCCTTTATCCATTGAGTAAATTTCGCACCTTTTTTATAAGGTTCATGATGAAGATAGATAGTTTTTAAATCAGATCTTAAATCTATTTCAACACCATAATTTTTCGAAGTGTTTTTAATTTGATTAATTCTATTAATTCTATGTTTTATTATTATCAAGCTTAGTTATTTTTAAAGTTTTATTTATTTCATTTAATAAACTATTATGAATAAAAAAAATATTAAAAACTTTTTCTTTTTTGTGTTCAAAAAGCTTTTCTTTATTAGATAGGAAGTAAAATTTTTTATAGCCTAAAACTTTAAGAACCTTGTATATTCTATTTATTATTATTGGATCATATTCAACCATGATAATTGGTTTAGATTTTTTGATTGTTTTAATCGCTCCTTCAATGCATTCAAATTCATGACCCTGAATATCAATTTTGATAAAACAAGGTTTAAATTTGAAAGTATCTAATTTTTTAATTTTAATAATAGATTTTTTTATAACAACTTTGCTCACAATATCTCTAATAAATAAAGATTCTTTTAAATGTTTAATTACATTTGTTTTAAGTAGGCTATCAAATGGTGAAAGATGATAACCGTTAAAAAATGCACCAAATATAGAAACTTTATTTGCCTCAATGTTTGAAAGACCCAAATTGTATGCAACTAAACTAGTATCTTTTTTTTTTAATAAGTTTATTTTTTTATAATTTTGAATATTTGGCTCAAAAGAAGCTATTTTATTTTTAACAAATTTTCTAATAATTTTTATTGAAATACCATCGTTAGCTCCAATATCTACAATTAATTTTTTTTTTAAAAAACTTGAATTTCTTAAAAAAAATAAAATCTTAAAATCAGTTTCATAAATTAAAGTGGCAAAAAATTTATTAGTTAGATATCTAAAAAATATAAATAAATAAATATTAGATCTTATGATATTTTCAATGATGCTTAGTAGAGGGTTTTGTTGAGTTATTTTTTTCATTTATCAGCCTTAATTTAAAAAGGTAAGTAAAATTATGATAAAGATGTTTGATGAAAACAAAAAAATTATTTTTCCATTTTGACTGACCAAAAATTCTTTCTTTGAAAATAACATCTAATTCAAAAATATCAAAATTATTTTTTAAAGCTATATAATAAAAATATGTGTCAAGTGTAGTCCAATTTGTAGGAGGATTATCAAAATAATGTAAGTCAGTTCTATGAATAATTTTTGGTTGAGCATTTATTTCTGTCATGTTTTCACCAAGGACACTTTTAGAAAATATTTCATGCATTTTAGTAACTAAACTATCAAAACCTCGATTATTAACCCTTGAGCCTTTAGCAAGAAATTTTTTCTTATCCTTAATGGTGTTATATAGTTTACAAAAGTCACTCAGAGGTGTTTGTAAATCTGCATGCGTCCATCCAATACACTCACCTTTTGCAATTTTGAGGCCAGCAACAATACCACCGCCATAACCCAAATTTTTTTTAAGGTTTAATTTAGTAATAAAGAAATTCAAATTTTTAGTATTGGAGGAAGTATTAATAATTTTATCTATCTTTTCCTCTGTGTCATCTGTAGATCCATTGTTAACAAAGATAATTTCAGCATTATTGACCCCTATTTCTAAACTTAATAATTCATTATATAGCTCAATGATATTATCACTTTCATTAAAACATGGGAGTATGATAGAGAACTGTATTTTCACAATATTGGATAAATTTTAATAATGATAATATAATTATTTTTAGTATGCAAACTCTTAATTTGATAATTCCAATGGCTGGAAAAGGTAAAAGGTTCGTTGATAAATCTTATACAAAATACAAAACATTATTAGAAGTTGATAAGTATAATACGGTATATGACAAACTAGTCTCAAATTTTAATCATAAAAGTATTAGAATTATTTTAATTTTGAATAATGAAACTTATCTAAAAGATAAAAATAAGTTTAAGAAAAAAAATGTAACAATAATTAAGATAAAAAATCACAATAATGGTCCATTATATAGCTTACGTGTAGCTGCTGATGAATTAAATAAATTAATAAAACAAGATCAGGGAATTTTTATATCATACTCAGATATAAATTGGACCTGGGATATAAAAAAAGTTTTAGATTATATAAAAGATGTGAACGCATGTGTTTTTACACACACAGGTTTTCATCCACATTTAGAAGTTAATACTAAATCAGATTTTTGTAAAATAAAAAATGGTGGGTTAGAGCTCATTACACAAAAAAAAAAAATAACTAAAGATTATAAATTAGATCACTTAGCCATAGGTTGTTATTATTTTAAGAAAATAAGATATTTAAATAATTTTTTTGATGAAAATAAATATATTAATCTTAAAAAAGAATATTATGTATTGTCTTTAGTTAATTATTTAATAAAGAATAAAATAAAAGTTACAAATTACAATATAAAACATTTTGTTCATTTAGGTACTCCCGAACAATACGAAGACTTTATAAACTGGAGAAACGAACTTTCCCAAAAAAATAACTACTATTTAGGAAAAAATAAATTTTTCAAAAAAAATTCATGTGTAATGTTAATGGCTGGCCAGGGCAAAAGATTAAAAAAAATTAATTCAAAAAAATTTTTATTACAGTATAAAAATGAAAGTATTTTTAAACATATATTGAATCTATACCAATCTAAAAAAAATATAATTATAACAAATTCAAATTTAAAAAAAGAATTACCAAAAAATTCAAATTTAGATTTTTATTTTGTTAAAAAAAATAATTCAATGTTTAAAACTATTTCAGATTCTTCAAAATTTTTAATTAATGAGGATAAATTTTTCTTAACATCCTGTGATTGTTATGGAAAATTTAATTTTACAACACTCAAAAAAAAATTAGAAAAAACTAAAGCTGATATGTGTATGTTTGGATTTGGTTTCTCAAATTTACAAAAAAAATTAAATAATGCACATACACAATTACTTATTAAAGAAGATAAAGTAATAGACATAAGAGTAAAAAAAAATTTCAAAGAAAATTTATTAGGGCACGGTGGTTTTTTTTGGATAAATAATGGTAGGGTTTTTAATTATATTCCTAATTTTTTATCTTCTACTTATTATAAATCTCTTAGAAGAGAAGTGATAATCGATGATTATTTTAAGTTTATAATTCAAGCCAATCTGATAAAAGCTTCAATTATAAAGTTAAAAAATTATGTACACATAGGATCATTAGAAGAATACAACGAATACTTATATTGGGAAAAATATTTTAAAAATGCTAAAATCAAATAAAAGTTTACCATCTTTTTGCACATCAAATGTTGATGTTTTAAAAACGATTATAATATTTGCAAAATTAAATAATTTACCGTTATTAATTGAGTCTACTTCAAATCAAGTAAATCAATTCGGTGGTTACACCGGTTTAAATTCAAAGCAATTCTATAAAAAGATACATTTATTGGCCTATAAATTAAATTATAAAAAACATTTTTTACATGTGGGTGCGGACCATTTAGGGCCCTTACCATGGAAAAATTTAAAGAATCAAGAGGCTATGCGAAATTCAATTAAGCTATTTAAAGATGCTGTAAATGCTGGTTATGATAAAATACATATCGATACTGGGATGAAGCTAAAAAGTGATAAAACTTTATCAAAAAAAACCATAATAGAGAGATGCAATTTGATTTTTAATTCAGTAAAAAATAAAAATTTAAGAAAAATTAGCTTTGTGTTTGGCACGGAGGTTCCAATAGCTGGAGGAACCAAAAGTTATGCACTTAAAAATACAACACTATCTGCAATAAAAGATGATTATCAAAATTATAATAATTTAAAAAACTATTTTTCATTAGTGATAGAGCCAGGATTGGGCTTTACCAATACAAAAATTCATAAGTTAAAAATGAATTCTTTTAAAAAAAAAAAAAAAATAAGCATCACTAATAATTTCAGTTATGAGGCACATTCATCTGACTATCAAAACTTAAGTTCATTAAAAAATTTAACTCGTAATAATTTTAAATTTTTAAAAGTTGGACCAGAATTAACTTATTTTTATATGAAAAGTATTTTGAAAATGGAAAAAATAGAAAAAATTAACTATTTAACAAAATTATCCAATATACAAAATACCATTTCAAAAGAAATGGATAAAGATAAAAAACATTGGAAAAATTATTATTTTGGTAATCATAAGAAAATAGAATTTTTGAAATTTAATAGTTTACTAGATAGATCTAGATACTATTGGAATAAAAAAAATATTGTAAAATCTCTACTTGTATTAAAAAACAATATTAACCTATTAGAAGGTAAAATATTTTTAAAAAATTTAAGCGTATTTAAAGATCAGCATAAATTGAAAAAAAAATTTAAACTTAATAATTTTGATTTCTTAATTTACTGTTATTTAAATAGCTCACTCTCTAAATACTATCGTGCTTGTCAATTTAAAACAAAGTAGAGATTATTTGTAAAAATTATTAATGGTAATGCTAAATTGTTTTATGTGTTTTTCGCTAATATCAGAATGAGATGGCAAGCATATTAAATTTTCTTCTAAATATTTAGAGTTATAATTTTTGATTTTCCCAACAATTTCATCACAATTATCATAAAAATATGATCTAACTTCAAGTCCATTTTTAAATAGATAATCTACCAATTTTTTTTTATCTTTAACAATTATTGGAAAATCTAAGAGATTTTGAAAATTATGATCATTAAATGGAAATAGCTTTATATTCTTTATACTTTTAAGTTTTAAAAAATAATTTTTATTATTTTTTTTTCTAATTATATTATTTTGATAATAATTTTTATCAGATAAAAGTTGATCAATGATCTTAATGCTCGTACTGGAAATTTTTGAGTAATAAGAAATAGGTAATTTTTTTTTTTTTACAAATTTCATAGATGGGTAAATCATTTTTTGAATTTGCGTTATTTGTTTATTTGAAGCAATTTGAATTAAATAATAAAAAAAATAATTATAAATAAATTTTGATAATAATATTTTTAATGTTAAGAAAAGTATAATTTGCTTAAAATATAATATTTTAGGAAAATTGCTATATTCATTAATTTTCTTGTTAGCAAAATTGGCTAAACCTTTATTAGATGTAACCAGAGCACCGCCGAATAAAGCTGACACATTTTTCATCACACCAAAGCTCAGCAAGGAAACATCTCCAAAAGATCCTGCCATCATTTTTTTATTTTCTTTGTTGGTGTAATTTCCTAAATAAATTGCATTGTCTTCAATTAATAAGATATTATTTTTTTTACAAATATATTGTAAATCTTTTAAAATAAAATGATCATTAAACATATTGGTATAAAGTAAAGCTGCTGTTTTGGGATTGATTAATTTAGTTAATTTATTTGTATTAATTAATCCAGTTTGCAAATCAATATCTATAAATATAATTTTGAATTTTTTTAATCTAGCAACATCAACCATTTCTTTTAGGTTATAAGCACAAATTATAATCTCATTTTTTTTTGGTAAAGTATTTTTTAAATAATCAAGAATTATCATAAACGCTGACCTACACATGCCAGTAAAAATAATATTTTTTTTATTAAGTTTCTGTTTGAAAAAAATTTCGATATTTGATTGACTTTTTTTTTTATCATTAAATAATGATAATATTAATTGTTTTATTGAAAGATATATTTTTACTCTTGGGATTTTATTCACAACATTCTTCCAATTCTATAAGCATTTGCTATAATCAACCCCGTAGGAAATTTCAAATTTGTTTTTGGTATTGCGGATCCATCAATTATATAAAAGTTTTTATAATTTTTTAATTCAGAATTTTCATTTAGAGACAATCTACTTTTAACTTTAGAAATTGGTATGGTTCCTGTAAAATGATTGTCGGAACCTATATCTGGTAAATAGCTGTGTTTAAAAGAATATATAAAGTTTTCTTTTTTTAATTTTTGAAATATTTCATTAAAATACCTTATCAATTGACTTTTTATTATTGGAGAATTATCTCGTTTAAGAGTTATCTTAGTTTCACCACTTCTTAAGACTTTCATTTGTAAGTTACTATATTTGTTATCAAGATATAGGTTAATAAAAATTATTCTTTTTTCACACAAACTAAATACTTTTTTTGATAAAAAATTTTTCATTAAAAAAAAACTATTAAATAGCTTTTTTTTGATTAGACTATTTGTTGATCTAAAATTAGCAATAGCTGATAAATTTGTGTTAGAAAGCTCTACTCTTGCAGCAAGCGAAGAGGGTTCAAAATTTTTATGGATGTTTAAATTTTTTTTTGATAAAAAAACTCCAAATAACATTGGGTTATGCTGTATATCTATTTTTTTTTTATATTTTATCATTTCAGATACAATTTTAGTGCTTGCAATTGTACCTGCTGCCAAAACTAACTTTCTTGTTAAAACTACATATTTTTTTCCATTTTTATCTTCACAAAAAACCTCATAATAAGAATTTTTTTTTTTTATTTTTTCGACAATATAGTTGAGTTCTTTAATTACTTTTTTTTTATTAAAGTTTTTTGGAATAAATGATTTTTTTTTTTTGCTATCTACAGCTATGCAATTTAAATAAAAATTAACATTACTCTTTAAATTTTTTGTTTTATTAATTATTTTTGAAAAGTAATTGTCTATTTTTCTATCTTTAAAGTGCTCATTTTTGGTATTGATATTTTTCATTCCAGTAAAATTATATTTACTGTATATGTGATTAAAAGCATTTATGAGATTTGTTTTATTTTTATTTTTTAAAAAAAGAATATTTTTTTCTGTTGGAAATTCACAAGAACACCCCCAGTAATTAGAGACTCCTCCAGAATTTAAATATCCAAAAAAAGATATTTTTTTTTGAATATTTATTTTGTTTTTTTTAAAATACTCTATTAAAGGTTGAATACTTTCACCCAAGTTAAATCTAGGGGGTAAGTTTTCTTTATTGATATCTATTTTATAATGGTCCTCAGGTAATTCTATTTTTGAGTACTTCTTCTTTTCAAAAGAAATAATAGCTATTTTTTTTTTATCTACTTTTAATCCTTCAATAAATGACAAAGCTGAAATACCACTTCCAACAATTAAAATATCATACATATTAATATTATTTAAAAAATTTGTAATATAAAATTTTATATAACGCTATAAATCCATCTCTAATTGAAATCTTTTTCCCCTCTTCGTAGGTTCTGCCATTATATCCAATTCCCACTTCATAAAACTTTATTTTTTTTTTTGCTAATTTCATTGTTATCTCTACCTCAATAGCAAAAGAGTTTTCTTTCAAGTCTATATTTTTTAGTAATTCTGCTCTAATTAGTTTGTACCCAGTTTCAATGTCTGAAAAATTGATATCTGTTAGTATGCTAGCAAATAAGCTTAAAAAGAAATTTGCTAATCTATTTTTAAAATACAATATTCTTTTTGCTTCTGAACCTTTGAATCTAGTGCCATAAACTACATCTGCATCAATTTTGATTGCTGGATAAAACATTTTTCCATAATCAGATGGGCTATATTCTAAATCTGCATCCTGTATCAATATAAACTCTCCAGTCACTAGATTTAAAGCATTGATTATTGCAGATCCTTTACCTTTATTTTTTTTATTAAATACAATTTTATCGTATAGGTCTTTATTTTGTTTTAATATATCTACTGTACCATCATCAGATGAGTCATCACTTACAATGATTTCCAGATTAAACTCTGTTTTTTGTTCATTAACCTTCCTTAAGACCTTCAAAATATAATCTTTTTCATTATAAACAGGTATGATTATGCTTATTTTCATATTTAATTTAAATTTATAGATTGATTTTTTTACTTTACAATATTCTATTCACTTTATATACATCTACCGCCTGGTGATTATTGCGAAGGGGCAATACCCGATCCCATTCCGAACTCGGAAGTCAAGCCCTTCAGCGCCAATGGTACTTTGTCTTAAGACACGG
>MDSY01061380.1_pt1 | contig 44144 bp, 43 predicted proteins | sample 811131 | NCBI WGS metagenome assembly MDSY01 (sample SAMN05326643, study PRJNA326480) | marine metagenome | isolation source: seawater | place: Atlantic Ocean: South West | collected 2010
ATATTTGAACATCCAAACGCATTGTTTGGAGGTGTTGCTGTTTTAATATATAGATCTGCTGTTTTAGTTTCAAAAGAATAATCACATGCAGATTGAAGATTACGACTATCACGTAGATTTCTCTTATTAGCTAATAAAGAATGTGATGTCAGTGCAAAAGTTGAAATAGTTAAGCGAGTAAATGTAGTCATGATTTATTTCCTTGTAATTAATAGATAAGATAGTTTAGTTAGCATGAAAAACTCCCGAAGATTTATTAGAGGAATCCGAGGAATGGTCATCTTTTAAGTGAGCTTCAGATTCTATACTATTTTCAGAGTCTGATGCATCTGTGCTAAATCCAGAGTTTGATGAATCTTCCAAAGATGATGGCGTTCCCTTCCACCAACAAGCAGAGCAAGGAGAGGTTTGATGTTTATGAGAATAATCAGGGAGTGGGGGTGATGGATAAGGGCTTTGTGGTATTGTACTAGAATTATCATCGTTTTGAGTTTGGGGGGTATCTTGTTCTATATCAGGAGTTCTATTTATATTATGGAGATCCTTAGCTATTATGAAATAGCCGTATAAAGCTATTCCACCTGGAATAGCTAAAAGTAAAAATAGCATAAAATCATTGTTATCATTAGAATCATCAGATGGTCTTGAGCCAACTGTAGAATTTGAGTCAACTGTAGAATTATCAAGTGATAGGGTGTTGGCAGGTATAGGTAAAGGAGTAGGGGCAAGTGTAGAAAGCGTAGTGTTTTGTGAAGACTGAGAAGTAGGAACTTTAGTAATGTTTTCAGGTATTGATGTAGGTGCATAACTTATTGTAGGATGGTAAGTTTCGTATGTAGGTGTATAACTTATTGTAGGCTGGTAAGTTTCGAATGTAGGTGCATAACTTATTATAGGCTTCGGAGTAGGTTTAGCAAATGCCTGGAGTGCACGCGATGTTATAAGCGTTGGTATAAAAAAAAGTTTTGCTGGAGTCATAATTTTATTCCTTTTATTTTTAAATGATTTAAACAAGAAAGAAATAAAGAAGATACGATACATTTATTAAAAATCTTAAGAAAGAGATCTAACCAAAATAAGCTACCTCTTAAAAAAGGGGTGTTTTTTAATTTAGAAGCTTCTTTAAATTTAATTAATATAATCATTACCTTTGTGTCTCTTTATTTTTTTCTTGTTTTATTTTTGTGATATAACTAAAGCATATGCTTGTAGCATAGTTAGTCGAAAAATAACGTTGTAATGCTAACTTAGTTAATAATCACAAAATAACAAAGTCAAAATGCAAAACAACAAAGAGGTTATGAAAAGATAGTAGAAAAATAAGGTGGCGACCAACCAAAACGAATGGCGCCATAGGTAAATGGTTTGTTTCTAAATAATTCTGCATCTTTAAATTCAAATTGTGTTAACATAGTTTATACCTACTTATAACTGATTTAGTAATTTTTTATTTTAAATTACACTCATTTATATCGTTATCGTATTAAGTTTCAAAAAAATTTCAAAAAACTTTAGATTGTAATTATTTATAAAAAATTAATTTTTAAAAAAATAAATGAAATTATAATAAAAATCAATATAAATTATGAGATAAAGCATGGGTAATGTATGATAATACTAAAAGAAAAAAAGGAGCTGGGTATGAAGATTCCTGTAATTAAACAAGATGATTTTTGGAATACAAATAATACAACTAAGGTAATTATATATACGGGGATACAAGATTTAAAAAAGTTAGTAAAAGGAAAATCAATAGAAACATTAGTTGATCATTATCATAAAACAGATCAGTTATTAAATAAAAAAGATCCAATTAAACAAGTAATTACATCAGACAAAGGAATTATTCAGATAGTTTATATTGTTTTTTGTAATAAAAAGCCAGCAATAAACGATTATAGAAATATTGCAGGTAATATAGCAAGACAAGCAAGAAAAGAAAAACAAATGGATCTCGCCATTACATTTGCTACAAAACCATCAGTGAATTGGATTGAGCATTTTTGTGAAGGATTTTATTTAGGTGATTATCAATATGACGGGTATCAATCAAGTAAAACGGAAAAAAGAAAAGAATTTAAATTATTATTTTATGTAACTAAAGAAAAGGGTATAACAAAAGCAATAAAGACAGGCTTTATCATAGCCAATGCACAAAATATGGCTAGAAACTTAGCTAATACACCAGCCAATTATTTAACACCAAAAGAGTTTGTTAGAATTATTAAAAAGCGATTTTACAAAACAGCCGTATCTATAAAAGTATATGATAAAAAAGCAGCAAAGAAACGTGGGATGGGAGCCTTTTTAGCAGTGTCGCAAGGATCTGTGCAAGATCCCTATTTATTAGAGTTAACGATAAATCGATCAAAGCAAGATCCCATTGTTTTGGTTGGAAAAGGTGTAACATTTGATACCGGTGGAATTTCAATAAAACCAAGTCACTCAATGTCTTGTATGAAAGGAGATATGGGTGGCGCTGCTGCGGTTAGTGCTACCATGAGTGCCTTAGAGCAATTAGGAGCAACGCAATATGTAAAGGCCTTGATTCCCTTGGTAGAGAATATGCCCTCTGCAAATGCTTATAAGCCTGGAGATGTCGTAACCGCAATGAATAAGAAAACAATTGAAGTAATTAATACAGATGCTGAAGGGCGATTAATATTAGCCGATGCGTTATGTTTGGCAACAACATTTAAGCCTAAATTGATAATTGATATAGCGACATTAACAGGGGCTTGTTCTGTAGCCTTGGGCGATATAGCAAATGCCGTTTTAGGATCTTCTCAGAATGAAGTGGATAAAATGTTAAAAAGACAAATAGATGTTGGTGAACGATTATGGCAGTTACCATTATATGAAGAATATTTTGATTATTTAAAATCAACTGTTGCAGATTTTACAAATTGTGCAGAAAATAGATTAGCGGGTACATCTACGGCAGCTTTGTTTTTACAGCAGTTTGTGGGCGATGTAAATTGGCTTCATCTTGATATTGCTTCTACGATGGAAAATAAAACAACAAAAGGCTACCGCGTAAAAGGTATGAATGGTTCAGGAACACGTACGTTAATTCAAGCAGTTTTAGCAACGTCTTAAAAGTCAGTAACAACTGTTTTTTTGATAACAGGAACCAGTTTGTTATGACGGGTTTCTAGTGTAATTAAATTAGCGATAGGAATGCCATACGCCTGATAGGGTTTCGTAATACTATTAACGCCAGCCATATGACCTGTATAACCATGTATGGCAAGTGATCCAGCAACATGACCTAATAAATTACATAATTTAGTATCAAATGTGTTAGGTGGACAGCAACGACCTTCGTAACCAAAAAAATGGGGCATGGCGGTAAGCTCAAATAAGGGGTCACGATCGTTTAGGTAGGTTTTTACCATTTCAATTAAACAGCGTTCTGTTTCGATACGAGAGAGTTGAATGTTGCCATGAGAATCACGATCTAGCAAAAGTTGATCTTGAATATAATTAGGAAAACGATGAAATAACGTAGTTTCTGACTTTGAAAGTTTAGCAATGATAGACGATCTTTTACCCAGTTGCATATGCTTATTCAATGAGGTAATGAGCGACTTAACATCAGGAATCCATTCAAGCAAACCTTCTGGAATACAAATAACACCATAAGGTTTATTCTTAGCGCTAGATTCAAGAATGGTATCTCCAATTTGCATGATAATAGCTGCCAATGGAATATTATCATGAGCAATTTGTTCGCCAATAAAAAAAAGATCAGGATTTGTGTGCTTGGCAACATGTTGGGTAATATGACTCGAGGTTCGGCCCATCAACTTAACAAAATGCCAGTATTTTTGTACAGATTTAGTATCTTTAATTAAATTTTCAACAAGATTAGTGTAAAGTTCACAGGCAGAGTGATACCCAAAAGAAATAGGTAAGTAGGGGGGGTAGCGAAGATCGCCATCAATTGTTTTAGGGACACCAATAACAGCACAGTTATCATCATAGAGTTCTTGAGCCAAAAAAATAGCATTAGTATGAGAATCATCACCACCAATAATAATAATTGCATCAAGCTGAAAGTGTTTGACAACATTTTTAATAGCATTGATTTGATTAGGTGATGTAAGTTTAGTACGATCTGTTTGTAATAAATCAAATCCACCTTGATCTTGGTAGGCTAAACAATCTGCAACTGTTAAAGGTCGTAAATTACCTGCGATGAGTCCGGCAGGTCCTCCTGTAATGCCAAATAGATGATGGTTTTGTTCACAAAGTTTTGCAATTGCTAAAACAACATTATGACCACCCGGAGCAGGCCCTCCGGAAAAGCAAACAGCCAAGCGTTTTGAAGACGTTATAAGGTTGGGATCAGAATGAGCTTGTAAAATAGAAAAAGAGGAAGAGGGTAATTGTGGAAAAAGTTTGATAATTGCTGGCGCTAAAGATATATTAGAAATGTTGCTAAAAGATAAAGGAGAAGTAAGATCTGACATAGATTTATTCGACGGCAGACATATCCTCGCTATTACGATTTGTTATGTGCGAAATTTCAGATATAAGATCATTTAAAATAGCAGCTGATTCATTAATATCAATATCTTTTTCAATTGTTTCAATCCAATCTTGGTAACTTTCTTGTTGAGCATCTGATAATGTTTCTTGATGTGGTATAGAAAATGACAAATTTTCAATTTTAGTAACACTAGCATTATAAGTATCTAAGACTTGATTGGCTTCAAGTTTTTTTGAAATAGCTGTTTTGGCATCTAAATAAACAAAAGATTCTTCAGATCGTTTTTTTATAAATGATAAATGAGAGTAAAGTGATTGATATCGATCTGACTCTGAAATACGATTATTAGATAATTGAGCTAATTTTTGGATATCAAGATTTTGAGTATACCATTGAGAATAACTAAGTGGTTTTACTGTGTCCCAGCCTAAAGCATAATCAAGATATTTTTCACCAACTTCAAGATGGTCTGTTTTATTAGGGAGTTTAATATCAGGAATAACGCCTTTATGTTGAGTAGAACCTCCATTGATACGATAAAATTTCTGAATGGTTAATTTAACAGAACCTAAATCTTTAAAAAAGGCAGAGCGAGTAGGGCTTAATTTATCTAGTTCAACAAATGTTTGAACGGTTCCTTTACCAAAGGTATTAGCGCCAACAACAATGGCTCGACCATAATCTTGAAGCGCTGCAGCAAAAATTTCGGAAGCTGAGGCAGAGTATGAGTTAAGTAAGATAATTAGAGGTCCATCATAAGCAATAGATTCATCATTATCATTAAGAATTTTATCATATATAGCAGTACGACCTCTTACTTGAACAATGGGACCTTCGTTGATGAATAGACCAGCCGTATAAACAGCGTCAACTAAGGCGCCCCCTTCATTATCTCTAAGATCAAAAATCAGACCATCAACATTACGTTTCTTAATATCGATTAACGCTTGTTGAATATCATCAGTGGTATTACGGCCTCGTGGATTACGAAAATCACGGTAAAATTTAGGTAATGAAATGTACCCAAATTCTTTATTAAAGCGTGAATCTTTTAAAATAGCATGTTTGGCATAGGTTTCTTCGATAATAACAATATCTCGAATGATAGAGATATCAGAAATTTCACCAGTAGGATGTTTAACCGTTAGTTTTACAGTAGTACCTTTTTTACCTCGAATTAATTTAACGGCATCTTTAATACGAACACCAACAATACTAACAGGATCATCATTAATACCTTGGGAAACTTTTAAAATTACATCCTCAGCTTTTAGCTCGCCTTGTTTCCAAGAAGCGCTACCGGGTACAATTCGAACAACTTTAATGAATCCATCTTCTTCACGTAAAACAGCACCGATACCCTCTAGTTTACCAGAAATACTAATATCAAAATCTTCTTTTTTTTCAGATGGAAAATAACTAGTATGTGTATCAAAGATATTAATCATGCTATCAAAATATAAATCACGAAAATCATCTAAACTTTCTTCTTGTAAACGAGAAAAGTTTTCTAATATTTCAGTTTTAGTTTTATTTCTGGCATCTGACTCAAGTTGTTTATTAAAGCTAGCATCAATCGTTTCATTGCCTGTAACTTCTGCCTGTTTAAGATTAATGTAACGTGTTAATACTTGATATGAAATTAGTTTATTCCAATAAGATGTTAATTCAGAATCATTTTTCACAAACTCACGTTTATCAGGATCAACTTCTAAGCTAATCTTTTTGTTAAAAGACAATGGTTTGTCAAACAAGCTTGGTATATAGTTGTGAATATACTGTAGACGAGCCATGTATAAATCATAGGCATCATTTAAAAATTGAAAATTACCAGTTTCAATATGATCATCAATAGCATATTTATACAAAGATAGTTGAGCAATATCTTCTTGGGTAAAAAAACGTTTGTTAGGGTCTATTTTTTTGATAAATTGATTAAAAACTTTTTCAGAATAATCATCTTGGATTTGGATAGGGCTAAAATGATTATTAAGTACGCTATATACAACAAGCTCTTGTAATGCTTTTTGTTTGGAATAGCCAAACAGTAAGGTTGATACAAGGATGATAAAAATTAAAAAACTGGTTTTGTTTTTTGTAAAAATTCGCTTAAATAAATTAGACATCGATCTATTATACACCAATGTTAGGTAAGCTAAACAAATTATTTAATAGATTAAACCATAAAGATAGCGATAGATAATAACCATTGCAAACGTATCCGCTTTACAATAATCAGAAATAGCTTTTTTGATAACATTTTTATCAGTTTTTTTATCATAAATAAGTTGTTTATAATGATGTGATGCAAAAAAACCGGATTGGATAGAAAGCTTATCATATGGGTTTATTTTATTAATAGACTGCATAACCTGTTTAACAGAATATTTTCCTTGCATACCTGGTAAAATAACATGATGGTTAAGAAATAATGACGAAAGATCAACAAAACGATCTAAAATATGAGTAAGTTGATGGCTTAGATCAGGAAATAATGTGCAAAATTCTAATAGTAATTTGCGTTCCATAGTCGCATCAAAAATAATAATAGATTCATCAGTATTTAGTTGTTTGATAAGTGATTCTGCAAAGTTGCGTCGAAAGTCATTATCTGGAAAAAAGAATTGGCTAGCATGATTATGGTGATCGGTTGTTGTGTTAAGCTGGTGAATAGAAAATAAAAAAGGAAAGGTTTCAAAGGGTTGTTTTGTGAAAATTGTGGGATAAGGAAATTGACAAGCTTCGATATCAAAAAACAAAATAGTCGGGGTTAGTTTAGCAAAAAATGATTTTAAATACGTTAAATCCAAAAATGGCTCTTGATTAATTTCAACTAAACATTGTTTACGTTGATTGTCAGAAAGTGTGGTAATGGAATTGTAAATAAGCTCAAAAGAACGAATTCCTTCATTAAAGTAAAATAATTTATTTTTATAGGGCATATTAATAAGATAAAAAATATCAGCGATCTCACGCGTATCTTGAGAAACGGCGGGTAGTGATGATGTAGAAGGGGGGGAGTTTAGATAATTCGTGATTTTTAAAGTTGTTTTTTGTGTTCTTTTAGTCATGTTATAGATAGAAAAAAAAGAATGATTGCTAGAATCAATACGAAAGGCATTGTTAATACAATATAAATGAGCCAAGGGCATATTATAGCCTGTTTTAGAAATAAGAAACGACGTAAGTCCTAATTTAAGAATATTAACGTTAATAGGTTTGTATGAAATACATAGTTTGATAATCTTAAAGCCACTTGTTGTATAGACAACAAGATCAGGTCGAGACTCATGGTTATGGTAGATAAAGCGAATATTTGTATAAATTGTATTAATGCTAAACGTATGAGTCTTGTTATTAGTGACACGATATTCAGTTTGATCTACCGGCAAATTAAGATGTGTAATAGCATGTTTAAGTAAGTAATCACGTTCTTCAGGGGTTGTTTGCATGGCATGATTAAGCGAAGCACGTGTTCCAAATCGTGGTTCTGATTGAAAGATAGTAATAACCGATTCATCTGTTAGTATCATATAGCTCCAATTATGTATATAAAATGCCATGCTGCCAAGATGATGGTCAACAACTAAAACTTTGTAATTTAATACGTTTAAAAACTTTTTTTTTGTGGAAATGATTCTAACTAGTCTATAAGGATATAAAAAAAAAGGGGAAATCCATTGAATTTAATGGATAAATTTTGTTTTTCAAAAAAAATAAAAGAAAAATTTATTAATATTTATATATTAATATTATTATCACTGCTATGTCTAAATTTGTCAATTGGTAATCATGTTTTTGCTCAAGATATAAGGTTGGTGGCTGGATATGCAAGTGCTTATGCTATTACTGCCAAAGAGAGTGGTTTAGAAGGAAGTATAAAAAATCCAGCAACAAGTATTAAAAATATTAATAAAAAGATATTAGTAAATATTAACGAAAGTTATGGGATGGAGATTTATCATGGGTTATTAGGGTTTGGATATGAATATATAGATGATATTTTTGTCACAGCTTTATTGCCATTTAGTTCAATTGCTGATATTGCTCAAAACGAGGTTATTAATGAAATTCCAACAAAAATAGGGCAATATAATGCCTTGCATATGTATCCTCAGTTAAGTGTTACAAAACGAATTAATTCAAAGATGTTAATAGGTAGTTCTGTAATTGGTATATATGACCGTATTAGTAATGAGGTAGGTAAAGGGTTTTCGGTTGATACAGGAATATTGTTAACAGGAGAGATAATAAATATGGGGATATCATTACAAAATATAGGTAATAGCAAATTTTGGAGTACAGGAAAAATAGATCACAAGCCATTACAACTTAATACAGGGATTGCTATAAAACCAATAAGAAATTTAGAATTTTTAACAGATATGAGTATAATAAAAGAAAAAATGATAAAAAATATTGCCTTAATTTACGATATATCGTCTTATTTAAACTTAACGGTGGGAGTTAGAGATATAGGGACAAGTAATCAAGTTCGATCAGGAGCGAATATGATTTTAAATTCATTTAGTATGCATTATTCATATGGTTATCATATGGCATTAGGAGATTCTCATAAATTAGGAATGACACTTGATATTTAGAGTTGTCAGATTAGTAGTATCAATACATGTTATGTTTAGTTTAAGTAGCTTATATGCTGCTACTTACGATATTATCTTGCACAATTCATCAAATTCAGTAAATTTTTTAACAGAAAGTTTATCATTAACAGATATAACCTTTCTAGATAAAAAAGATATTTATTTTAATAATAATAAAGATCTAAGTTTTTTGATTGATCGTAGCCAAAAGTCGTCATTAACCATTGCAAGAGTAGAATCAAATTTAGCAATTGAGCAAGTTTGTGAAATATTAACAGCGTTACCAAATATTAGCTTAGCAGAACCTAATTATAACTTAGAGCTATATCAAGAATCCTTAGATCCATTAAGTTTTAAACAAGATTATTTAATGGAAGGTGATTTATTTCAATTATGGTCCTTAGTATCAAAAAAAAGTGTTTTAATCGCTGTGATTGATACAGGTGTGGATATAAATCATGAAGATTTAAAAGATGTTATTTATAGTAATGATCTAGAGATAATAAATGGAAAAGATGATGATAGAAATGGCTATATAGATGATAGGTCAGGATATCAATGGGTGAATTTGCTTGATGATGAGTCAGTCGGTGATAGTGGTGATGATCATGGGCATGGAACGCATATGGCCGGTATCATTGCGAGTGCAAGTAATCAAAAGGGTATTGTTGGCATTCATCCAGGAGCAACAATTTTGCCCTTAAAAGTATTTGACAGTAATGGGGTTGGGTATCAATTAGAGGCATCCTTAGCCATTCGTTATGCCGTGGATCAAGGAGTAGATATTATTAATTGTAGTTGGGGTTATGTCTATAAAACTAAAGTGTTAGAAGATGCAATAGCGTATGCTATAGAAAATGATGTGATCGTAATAGCCGCTGTAGGAAATGGAGGTATGAATACGGTAATGTATCCCGCAAAATTTCAATCTGTCATTGGTGTTGGTTCAATTAATAGAAATTCTCAAAAATTAGAATCATTTTCAAATCAAGGCCAAGGATTAGATATCGCAATATCTGGTAAAAATATTTTTTCAGCAGCACCAGGGAATGCTTACCAATATTTAACAGGAACATCAACCAGCACGGCTATTATTTCAGGGATTTTAGGTCGAATAATGAGTCATTATCCATCATTAAGCACAGAATCATATCAAGCTATATTAACACAATCATCCCCTCTTGTATTACCCGCAAGTATTAGAGTGCCCAATGTTTATACTTTGTTAGATGAATTTCAGGTAAAAGCAACGGTAGAGCAAACTATAATGAGTTATGAATCAGATCATAATCATAAAAGTAAGATAAGTAATGTGATGGTTGCCCCTAGTCCAGTTCAAACTCAAGAAGCCATGATTCATTTTATCGCAGAAGAAGCGGGTTTAGCAGGTAGTATTTCAGTATATAACTTAGCAGGAGAGTTACAAGAAAAGCAATCATTTATCAGTAATAGTGATCGTAATCGTGTTATTATCAATATTGCTAATATGAGTAATAGCACCTATATATATACCGTATCATTAGCGGAAGAAACGAAAATCCATAAAGGAAAATTTGCAGTTTTAAGATAATAAAATAATGCGATGATTAAGGGTTACCGTGCTTTAAGATATCATTTACGTTGATAGGGTAGTCTCCTGTAAAGCAATGATCTGTAAATTGAGGTGATTTTGAATTTCTTTTTTCATAACCCATAGCCTTGTAAGTGCCTGTTAAACTTAGAAAAAAAACAGATGTAGCACCTATTATGCTGGTAATTTCATCAATGTTATGATTAGCTGCGATTAACTCACTGTAGTGTGGGGTATCAATTCCATAAAAGTCAGGGTGAGTGATAGGTGGAGATGAAATACCAAAATGAACTTCTTTAGCACCTGCATCAAAAACCATCTTAACGACTTTATTAGCGGTTGTACCACGAACAATAGAATCATCAATTAAAATAACACGTTTATTTTTAATACTAGATTTATTAACACTATGTTTTAATTTTACACCAAATTGGCGAATAGATTGGGATGGTTCTATGAATGTTCTGCCAACATAATGATTACGAATAATACCAAGTTCAAAGGGAATACCTGATTTTTGAGAATAACCAATAGCAGCTGGAGCACCAGAGTCTGGAACAGGAACAACCACGTCAGCATCAATAGTATTTTCAATAGCAAGTTGCTCACCTAGATTTTTACGATAAGTATAAACACTTTTTCCATCAATTATGCTATCAGGTCGTGCAAAATAAATACGTTCAAAAATACAAGGTCTTTCAGATTGATTCGAAAAAAGTTTGATGCTTTCAACCCCCGATTCTGTGATGATTACCATTTCGCCATTATCAACATCTCTAATATATTTTGCACCAATAATATCTAATGCGCATGTTTCAGAAGCTAGAACATAGGATTTGTTTTTTTTGCCTAAAACAAGGGGTCTAATGCCAAAAGGATCTTTGATGCCAATAAGTTTTTTATTGGTCATAATAATAAGCGAATAAGCGCCTTGAATATGAGATAGAGCATCTTTAATTTTATCAATTGTTTTTCGTTTTTTCGAACGTGCAACTAATTGCAAGATAATTTCTGTATCAGATGTCGTTTGAAAAATAGATCCTGTTTGTACCAATTGTTTGGTCAGTTTATGTGTATTTGTAAGATTACCATTATGAGCACAGGCAAACCCACCCGCAGATAAATTAGCAAATAAAGGTTGTACATTTGTTAATTTTGTATCACCGGTGGTTGAATAACGAACATGGCCAACGGCACGTCTTCCAGGTAATTTTGCTAGCGTATCAGCACTATTAAAATTATCACCAACTAAACCTTCTTTTTTGACAGAATGAAAATCAACACCATCAAAGCTAACAATACCAGCCCCTTCTTGGCCACGATGTTGTAATGAATGAAGCCCTAAAGTCGTTAAGACAGCAGCTTCATCAATATCAAATATACCAAAAACACCACATTCTTCTTTAAGTCCCATTATTAAAGACTAGTTTACATTATTTCAGAAAAAGTGAACATATACACTTTTGATAGTTTTAACGCATCATTGATGTATTATGAGTCGATAAAGAGCCATTTAGAGAGATGATTTTATGGGGTGGAGCTGGATTGAATACGTGGAGGGTTAGCCGCAATCATATGTAATTTATGATTCCATTTATTATTTGCTCGTTTATGATGATCATAACCGATATAGTCTGCTAGTGTAATAGGTGTAGATGACTGTTTTGTTGTTTTAAGATTACCTTTAGAGTTTAAAAATGATACATATAATTCCCCATTTTTCAGAAAGTATTTTGCATGGTTTTGTTGCTGACAATATTTTAATTGATGGGGTAGCATTGTATAGTTATCATGAAACTGAATATACTGTTCAGCTAAATCTTTGGTAATATCTTTTAAAATTAAGATCGCTAATAAGTGACAAGACTCTCCATCACCTTGAAATGAAAATCCGCTATGATCTGGAAAAGAAAATTTAAATCCTAAATTTTGTAATGATATAAAACATTCTGGCCAATATGCTTTGATAGAACTATCACGAAGTACGATAATTTTTTTTCCTTTGATTAGCAATGGTTCCGAATTAAGATCATGGTTATGATTTTGGCTAGCTCGAAAAATAACTTTATAAAAACGATTGGTATTAGAATAGTCAATGAGGTGTTGTTTAAATAAATCGATATTTGTAAAGGTGATACAATGAATTGCTCCACGCTCTTTTTCGTATTTTTGATTATAATAATGAAGAAGACAACCATGAGGATCTTGTTTTGGATGATTCGAATTATTAAAGCTGTGTGTGTAGGGTATAGGTTGAGTGGGTAATGAAATTGTGATAATAGTCGCTCCTAATAAAAAAAAAATTATATTATATCATAAGATAAAAACTATATAACGTTATTGTTTAATACGGCGTTGTCTTAGGTTGCGATAGATTCTTTAACATGATTAAAGAAGAAGTTTTGATTTTCAATATCAGTAGGATTAATCGTAGAACGATGTGATAATCTAGAAAAGACATGAAGGTTTGAATTGATAGTAAAGCTAGAAATATTACGTGAAATACGTTTTGAGAGTCCTTGATAAAGATCAGAGTGAGAGTTTTGGTCAATGACAGGATCAAATTGTGATTGAAATAAAGAGATATTAATATGTGCAGGAAAATCAATACCTTGCTTAAGATCATTTTTGGTTTTTTTAATCAGACGTAATAGTTGAATAAGAGATTGTTTAGGTCGGTAAGGTAACCAATGAGGGCTTTCGTTATTATTAAGAGATAATTTTTGATCATAAATAAATTGTTTAATCCAGGGAATCCAATATAGTAATTTTTCTTTAGGTTCAACTAAGGAGTCAATTAAAAAAATATGTTTCAGTGGTAATGTGGGCCGAAAACAGTTGTTTAGCAATCCTTGAATAATTAAGGTGGAGCCAGTAGAGCAACCACATAAATAAATGGTTTCAAAGCCAAGATTAACAAGTCGTTGATATTCCTGGCAGATAGGTTCAAGCCAATCTTCCCAGCTTGCATGACTAAATTCAGTAAGAGAATGATGAGAGCCTAGATAGACATTAGAAACAAGTGCGTTGGTATGCGTAGTAATATAGTCTGAAAAATCATGCCATTCAAATGGTGATGCACCAAACCCATGAGCTGTAATAAATACGGGTCGCTTTAGTGTTTCAATCGAAGGGGGAGATGTTTGAATAGAGACGAGTTGTTGTTGATAAAAATCAGAAAATTTATTTGAAAAATTACTGTAATCAGGTTTTGAATAGTTAGCAACAAATAAATAAAGGATAAGAAACATAATAATTACTATACCGTTATGCTTGTAAAAGTAAACATGATTGTTTTAAGAAAAATCAACTGTTAATCAATAAAAAAAAATAATAATTAGAAGTTATAAATTAAAAGAAAAATTAAAAACAGTTTAGCTAAGGATTCAAAGATATGAAAACCCCATTAATTAACCAGAATTTTTTCACGAATTTTTATGTCTTTTTTAGTAAGCATTTAAAGTGCCTTTATTAGTAAAAAAGCTGTAAATGAAAGCACAATAAAAAATACTACAAAATTACATGCTAGTTATGCATCTTCTGCAACACAAGTTAATTTAAGTTCATCTAATTGTTGATCAGCAACGCTGGCTGGAGCCTGAGTAAGAGGGCAATAAGCGACACGATTTTTTGGAAAAGCAATCACCTCTCTAATAGAATCGGTATCCAAAGCCATAGAAACTAAGCGATCCATGCCCAATGCTAAACCACCATGAGGCGGTGTGCCATAGGTTAATGCCTCTACAAAAAAGCCAAATTTTTGTTTTATATCATCATCTGTCATGCCTAAGGTTTGAAAAATTTTAGCTTGAGTTTCTGAATCATGAATACGAATACTGCCACCGCCAATTTCTTCACCATTAATAACTAAATCATAGGCTCTTGAATTGACTGCTAAAAAATCATCAGTTGTTTGCGCGCTCATAAAGGAATCATCAGGTTGTGTAAATGGATGATGCATAGAATTAAGTCGATTATCTTTTAATTCAAACATCGGAAAATCTGTGACCCAGCAGGCAGCAATTTTGGATTGATCAATAAATCCCCATTTTTCACCAACATATAGTCGCAAACGACCTAATACATCATTAACCAACGCTTTATTAGTATCAGCCACAAATAATAAAACATCGTTATCAGTAGCCTCTAAAGCATGAATAAGATCAGCTTGTTCTTGTTCAGAAAAAAATTGAACAATATTAGACTCTAATTTTCCATCAATAACTTTCATCCAAGTCATGCCTTTACCCCCAAATTTGGGAACTACTTTTTTAGCCAATTCTTCTTGGAGCATATTTTTGCTCATTTCAGCAGCCTTATTAGGAACTTTGATACCTTTGATAGCACCATTGTTGTTGGCGATAGTATTAAAAATTTTATAATTTACATTTTTTAGTAAACTCGTAACATCCACCATCGTCATATCAAAGCGTAAATCTGGATGATCATTTCCATAACGATTCATAGCATCTTGATAGGTAATATGAGGAAAGGGTCCTGACAAAGATTTTCCAACAAGCTTAAAGACACGTTCTACTAGTGGTTCTAATAAAGAGTAAATATAAGTTTCATCAATAAACGAAGCCTCAAGATCTAATTGGGTAAATTCAGGTTGTCGATTAGGCCGTAAATCTTCATCACGAAAACATTTTACAATTTGATAATATTTATCAAGCCCACTTACCATTAAAAGTTGTTTAAACATTTGGGGTGATTGAGGAAGTGCGTAAAAACAATTATCATGGTGACGAGATGGAACCAAGTAATCACGAGCACCTTCTGGGGTAGATTTAGTTAAAACCGGTGTTTCAACATCAATAAACCCTTTATCATCTAAATAGTTTCTAATTTCACGCATAATTTTATGACGAGTAATCATGTTGTATTGCATGCTTTGACGTCTGAGATCTAGATAACGATATGTGAGTCGTAAATCTTCATCAACATTAAAATCAGTGCTTTCATCATCGGTAATACTTTTTTCGCTAATTAAAAATGGCGGTGTTTGTGCTTTGTTAAAGATGATGAGATCTGAAACATGAACTTCAAGCATTCCTGTAGCAACATGAGGGTTTTTAGCATCATCATCACGTTCAATAATAACTCCCTTAAGTGCAACACAATATTCGCTACGTAATTGTTCTGCTTGGTTATGAAGATCTTTATTATCTTCTGGATTAAAGACAATTTGAACAACACCAGTACGATCTCGTAGATGCATAAACAATAATTGACCATGATCACGAATGGTATCAATCCAGCCTGCCAAGATTATAGTTTCATTTGTTTGCTCTAAGGATAAATTAGAGCAGTATCGTCGATTATTTAATTCAATTGTCACAATAGGCCACCTCAAAACGTTAATGTGAGTGAGTTTACCATAGTTAACTCACCTTTAAAATCTAATTCTAACACAGTAAAAATAGTTCTGTGAGGCTAGGTTTTTTGAAAGGAGCCCAAAGAAAGGCCCTGTTGATCCTTTTCGGATAAAATTATAGCCTGATGCTCAGGCCAATCAATAGCCACATCAGGATCATCATAACGCAGGCATTGTTCATGTTCTTTAGAGTAAGTATGGGAGCATTTATATTGAATAGTGGCTATATCAGAAAGTACTAAAAATCCATGAGCAAAACCAGAGGGTATATACAACATATGTTGGTTATCAGCTGATAATGTATAAGCAGTCCAGTTGCCAAAGGTCGAGGAATGAGGTCTAACATCAACAGCAACGTCATAAATAGAGCCTCTTAGACAGCGAATACATTTTGCTTGGCCTTTGGGTTCACGTTGAAGGTGTAGTCCTCGTAACGTACCTTTAACAGAATGGCTTTGATTATCTTGTAGAAATGTATCTGTAATACCTGCTGCCATAAACTTTTCATGATGATAAGATTCAAAAAAATAACCACGCTTATCAGAAAAAATAGTAGGTTTAATAAGAATAATATCAGCGATGTTAGTATCAGTTATAAATTCCATAATGATAATTATAGTAACAAAAATTACAAAGACTGCAAAAAGAAAAGTAGGGTATGAAGTGACTAAGTTTCAAAAAGCATATCCATAGATCGAAATGATTTGAATTCCAAAGCATAGCGATTAGGGTCATAAAAAAACATAGTAGCTTGTTCGCCTGGCTGACCTTGAAATCTAATATGAGGCTTAATAACAAAAGAGATATTATGATGCTTTAACCGATCCACAAAAGGTTGCCAGTTATCCCAAGTTAATACAACACCAAAATGAGGAACAGGAACATTATGTTTATCAACAGGGTTAAAGTAATGACGTTGCTCAAATCCCTTAACAACATGAAAGACAAGTTGATGGCCAAATAAGTTAAAATCAACCCACGTTGTATCAGATCGACCTATGTTACAGCCTAGTATATTAACGTAAAATTCCTTTGTTTTTTCTAATTCAGCAATAGGATAGGCAACATGAAAAGGTTGAATGGATTTCATAATAAAATTATATCAAGGATAAAATAAAGTTAAAATTTAAAAAATGAGCAGCAGGATATTTCTCGCTCTCTTGCTGGGGGAGGCATTGTGATAGTTTTGTTTGTATCGGAAGCGATTGTGTCTTCATTTTCTGGAATGGTTGGTAAAGAACGTTGAGCAGGAGGTTTCGCTGGTAAAGAACGTTGAGCAGGAGGTTTCGCTGAGACGTGTAGATTCGAGGACCCGTTAGATGCTTTAGTGCCTCTTATTTGTGGTAAGCTTAGGTTGAATAGTGCCATGTTGATTCCTGTAAATTAAGTATAAAAAATTGTTTATTTTAATTAAATAAAGACTGAAAAATTTATTTTAATATAATTTTACAGAAAAAAAAAGATATTAAATAGTGAAGCTAAATAATCATTAAAATTTATAGTAAAGACTAAGAAATGGTCGTTGAAAATGTATGCCAACGCGCAAATGTTCATTATAGGCATAAATAAACCCTAAATCAAAGTATAAAGGAGTTTGGTTATCCTCCCAATAAGGATCGTAAAATAAAATAGATAGTAATTTTAAATCTTTTCGGAGGTCATAAGATATTCCTGCATATGTTCTTAACATAATTGGATCATGTCTATAAAAAGTAATTTCAGTTCCAATTGTTTTAGAGAATCTGCCTAGGTTATTAGGTTTAATACTTGACGCTGTATACGCCATAAAGATAGATCCCCATAAAGAAGCCTCATCATCAAAAGAATCATCGTCATCAGAAACGTCTTGATAAATATACTTATTAGGAGTTCCTCCCGAATAAATATGAGATCCAATAGAAATTGCCTTTTTATGCTCTAAAGATCCACCTTTAAATATCATCCATTTAGAACGTAAATTTAACTCTCCAGATGTGATAGAATCCCAGTAGCGAGTTGTTAGTTGAAGAGTGTCTGTAACACTGTATCCCCATGATAACCCGCTAACATAAAGAGTGTTTTTTTTCATGGTAAATCCAGTAGGATCGGAATATAAATCCATGAGCTCTTCATTGCTAAATACCCATGTGCTAGATTTGGAAGAGGTATTGGTATCTTCTTCAACAATTTCTACACGATCTATATCAGAAATTAAAAGAGTAAGTTCTCCATAAGACGTTTGAAGGCTATAATGTATGTCATTACGTTCAATTAATATACCTGTAATAGAATCACCGTTTTTTAATATAATATGAAGTTTTTGATTTGCAATATCTTGTTTATTGATTTCAATAACACCAAAATTAGATCGAACCTTGTAAATACCTGTTTGTTTATCATAAGACAACACATCGCCTGTAATAGTATCACCATTTTTCATATAAAAAGATTTAGGATTAGCATGAATAGAAACTGAAATTGTGAATAAGCATATAAGATAGAAAAGTATTTTAAACATATATACAAGCTTAATGCATTAAAAATAATGAGTCTATAAAAAAAAAGGACTAACTTAAATGTTAGTCCTTTTTTGAATTTAAATTAAATTAATAATTTATACAACTTCTACTGCAGTAGCATCAAAATCTGCTTTTGAACAAAACTTAGTTAAGTTAGTTCCATCATCATCTTGTGAACGAAATGCATATCGTGTTGTTCCATTTCTTTCATATTTTGTTTTTTTTACTTTTGATTCGTCAATAGAAACCTTTTGTTTCTTTTTAACATTATAAAATTCTATAGCCATATTGCATGCTCCTTTTATGCTGAGATAACTTTATAGTATATGAAAGTGACGGGAAAATCTATATGTAAATTTTAAAAGAAAAAAAAACAGCAAGAATTAAGTAGAAAAATTATACAGTAGATAAGTATGATAATAAGGTTTTAAAATATTTTAATTAGAGAAAATAATAATTTGTGTATTAAAAATACTATGATATATATAATTATAGTTTAATTATAAAAGGGTGACATTATGCTAAAAGTTTTAGTGATTTTAGCCAACGGATTTGAAGATATTGAAGCGATGACTATTATTGATATCTTACGTCGTGGTGATATTGAGGTAACGGTAGCAGGTTTAGATAGTTTAGAGATTACATCAGCACATAATATGACATTATCTGTAACTGAAACACTGGCTAATAATTTAGATAAAATATTTGATGCGGTTATTTTGCCAGGAGGAGAACCCGGAACAACTCATCTAGAAAATAGTGTTGATGTAGAAGCTATTATAAAAAGGCATGATTCACAAGGTAAGCTTATAGCGGCTATTTGTGCAGCCCCTAGAATATTAGATAAAATAGGTATTGTTTCAGGAAAAAAGGCAACATCATATCCTGCTTTTAAAGAGGTTATGACCTCTTGTAATTATAGTGAGGAGCCTGTTGTAGTGGATGAAAATATCATTACAAGTCGTGGGCCCGCAACCGCACATCAATTTGCATTTGCAATAGTAGAGATATTACATTCAACTACAAAAATGAAAGAGTTAAAAAAAGCTATGTTATATAGCTAAAAATTGGCTAAAAACATTAGTTATGTATTAGATTATCAATATTAAGTTTTGATGCTTGATTAAAATGGTAAATAGCTTGTTGTGAATCTCCATTATCAGCAAATGCTTCTGCCTGTCGATAATGTGATAAAGCTTGTTGTTGTTGTTCGGTTAGCGGTGTGGTTCGTGTATAGTAAAGATCCATTCGTAAAATATATTTATCGTCAAAGCATTTAGCACCTTCATGACAGATATTTTGATCAAAAATAACAATGCGGCCTTCTGTTGGAGAGATAGCTTGAACAGGTAGCGGGTCTTTTTTATCGTTATAAAAATGAGTATTTCCAGTATCCTTTGTAAGGCTATTTAAATAGATTATAATAGAGTATTTTGAGCGGCTCATACCATCATCTGAAAGTACCTGTGCGTCGAAATGTTTTGGAAAAAGGCCCTGCGTTTTGTAATGAGTAAATTTAAAATCTTTACCAATGTAAGAGAGATTCCATTGGGTTTGATTGTGATCTATATAGCTGCTTGGAATATTTTGATTGATTAAGATTGGCCTTAATTTATTAAAGAGAGATTCAGTAAACGTTATTTGGTTTTTTAATGGAAGCTTTTGAAGAGGGGTATCGCTAGCAGAAAGTTGGCTTTTGCAGGTATTAATGATTGATTGGCAGGTGTCTGGATTAAAGAAATCACGAATGGTAGTAATTATAGAACCCCCTACATGGAAAGATTGCACTGAAGCATTAATTGTGGCTTCATCTGAAAAGCCTGTTTGTAGCAAGTGTGGCTTCTGGTATGAAAAATGAGGAGTGTTATGTGGTGAATGTCGGTGTTTAGTTTTTTTCGGAGTAGAAGGTGGATGGATTGTGGGGAAGGGGGATGTTGAAATAGATGGTTGTGTTGTCGTATGTGGTAACATGTTACTATTTCTTCCTTTGTAGTTAGACAGTAGTATTTTCTTTGTTTAAATCACTTAATTCAGATTGTATTAAACTATCATAATAATCTTTCATTGGTAAGAGTATGTTATTAGCGTTTTTAATCGTTAATGATTGTAAATGCTCAAGTATCTGATGGGGTTCTGTTATAGAAGTTACGGTGTTCTCAAAGATTTTATTGATGTTTTGTAACACTTCATTCTGATGTTGTTGTGAAAGATCGCTAAGGATTGTGAAGGAATTTCTAAATGATTTATAACATTTTTCAGATGAAGACAGGGGGGAATCGTAATAGCGTTCTAAAACCGCAGAATAATTATCTGGGCAGCTATGATCTTGAGCGATTGTTAAAAAGAGTTCAAAATCAAATATGTCATGAATTGAAACTAGGCTATCTTTTTGCGATTCTTTTGCTAATGCTTGAAAGTTTGTTTTAATAAACTTTAAATCCTTAATAGAAGCTTTGCAATCTCTACCTAATACAAAATGTTGATTGTTTTTGAATGGTATTTCATCTTCTGAATCACTAATTACAAGTGGTTGGATTTGTGGGCTCGAACCTTGTTTTATGACTGATTTTAGATATGATTGGAAATATTTTGTAAATGAAAATAATGAATCACCTGTCATGGAGAAATCAATAATATACACATTGATAAAATCAGTAAATTTATATGTGCTAATATGCCGTTTAATATGCTCAATGATAAGTTGTTCTTTGTCTGATGATAGCGGTTTAAACATATGTCCAACAGTGGGGAAGTTGGTGTTTTGCTCGTGTTGAAACCACTCATTTACAGATGACCATTCTTGAAATTTATGGTTTTCGTTTAATTTTTGATATCTGGCAGTTTCTAAGAAAGTAATTAATTTTGTATTATCGGTATTTTTTAGCTCCTGAATTAATTTTGGAAAAGTAATGGCCGGATCTCTATTTAAAAGAGATGTTAAGGTATTCCATTCATTTTGATGCTCGGGACCTGGGCATGCATCGATACCATATCTAAAATTACTTAGAGGGATGGTAAGTGCAGATTTTCCTTTTTGTTGCAGACATTGAATAATAATTGAAGGTGATCTACCAATCCCAATATATAATGAATTAGGGGCTGTAAGTCTCATAATCTGGGTAGCTAAATTATGATTGTCTTGTATTAATGAACAATGATTAGAGTTTGGGCTATTATGATGGTGTGTTTGTAGCTTTTTGGGTGAAATGTTGGGTTTGTTTTCTGGAGGATAAGGAGCAGCTTCTTTTGAAGTAGTTAATCTAGCATGCTTAGAGGGATGTTGAGCCGCATTGTGCGGGTTATATAAACCTAGTGGTTTTCGTGGCGGAGATGGTTGTGATACAAGTGGCTGTCTTGGCGGAAATGATTGTACTAAGTGCATGGCAGCTCCTTTATTTAATTTTTTATTTTTATTTCTTTTTATTATTATTATCGTAAAAAATATATTAAATATTTCAAAAAAATTAAAAAAAAAGAAAAAATATTATAAAAAATTTATATAAAAATTAAAATGATAAAAAAGAGTGAGCGTGTCTTTGATTAAAATAAAGGGGGTTAATTAGAGTAACGTTATTTGATTAGAATAAGGCTAATTGGTTAGTAGTATCTGGCGAATTTTCGTAGCGATTTAAAAGTAATTGGGCATGATCAATCAATTGTTTTGGTAAACCTGCCATTTCGGCTACATGAATTCCATAACTTTTATCAGCAGGACCTGTTATTAATTGATAGGTAAAAATTAATGATCCATTTTCTTCATTAATAGCCATAGATACATTTTTAACATGATGACATTCTTTGGTAATCGTTGTCAGTTCATGATAATGCGTTGCAAATAATGTACGTGCTTTAATATGATTATGCAGATAATGAATAACAGCAGCCGCGATGCTCATACCGTCATAGGTTGAGGTTCCTCGACCAATTTCATCTAAAATAATTAAGCTTTTAGCTGTAGCATTGTGTAAAATAGTAGATGTTTCAGTCATTTCTACCATAAACGTAGATTGGCCATGAGATAAATTATCAGACGCACCTATGCGGGTAAAGCAGCGATCTACCAAACCAATATGTGCTGATTCTGCTGGAACAAATGATCCTATTTGAGCTAAAATCACGGTTAAAGCAACCTGTTTCATTAACGTTGATTTACCTGCCATGTTAGGTCCTGTAAGTAACATGAAATTTGCCTTGTCATCCAAATGAATATCATTAGCAATAATATCGTGAGGATGTTGTTTTTCTAAGACAGGATGACGCGATTGGGTAAGTTGCAAATCAGTATTCTGATCAGATAATGTTGGCCGTGTATAATTGAGTTGTTGTGAAACCGTTGCTAGAGATTGTAAACAATCTAATTGTGCAATATGCATAGCGCATTCTTGAATAAGAGGTGTTTGCTTGGTAATGCAATCAACCAGTGTTTGATAAATGCGTTGCTCTAATTGAATTTGTTTTTCTTCTCCATGTAAAAGAACAGTTTCTTTTTCTTTGAGTTCAGGTGTGATATAACGTTCTGCATTGGTTAATGTTTGTTTGCGAATATAATCAGCCGGAACATGATCTGTTTGACCTTTTGAAACTTGAAAATAATAACCAAAAACTTTGTTAAAACCAACACGTAACGTTTTTATACCTGTTCGTTCTTGTTCTTTTGATTCTAATCCACCAATCCAATCTTTGATATCTTTAAACGATTGCATTAACGCATCTAATTCTGAATCATAACCAGGATTAATGATATTACCCGCTGAAATTGTATTGGGTGCAGGGCTAATTAATGCCGCTTTTATCGTCTCTATCATAACACGAATAGGATGCTCTTGCTGTGTTAATTGCTTGAAAAATTTACAAGGTTTTTGTAGCAGGGGAGCAGTAGTATCTTCTAAAATAACGCCTAATTCAATACATGCTGTTAAGGATTCGATTAAAGCTATAATGTCTCTAGGGTTATGATTATGTGACACAATGCGTGATAATAAGCGCTCACAATCATATACTAATTGTAATTGTTCACGGATTTCTTCGCGTGTTAATAAATCTTGTTTTAGGTAATCAAGAGCATCATAACGATCTTCGATAGCCTTAATAGATGTTAAGGGATGTAATAGCCAATGTTTAAGTTCTCGAGCACCTAATGATGTTTTTGTTTTGTTAATAACCCAAAATAAAGAACCTTGTTTTTGATCATTAAATAATGGTGTTAGTAATTCTAAATTACGAATACTTTGAACATCTAAAACCATAGCTGTATCCCAGCGATAAACACCACAAGATGTTAGTTGAGCTAATGCATGTTTTTGAGTATGGGATAAATAATCAATAATAGACCAGGCACAAGGGATTGCTAATTCATACGTAGTTAAATCAAAGCTAGCAAGTTGATGAATATTAAAAAATGTATTGAATTTGTTAATAGCATGTTCTATTGATAGAGGATCATAGTGTGTTAATAAAAAAGGAGCATCAAAGTTAAAATCTAAATTACGTGGAATTAAACATTCTTTAGGATTTAATCGAAGTAGGGTGTCACATAAATCTTCTTTTGTCTTAAATAAGCAACATTTAAATTCACCCGTAGAGCAATCAACAAAAGAAAAACCATATTCAGATTGATCTGTAGTTGTATAAATAGCAGCAAGATACATATTATCATCACTATCTAGATGAGTATCAGCTAAATGAGTAGCTGGCGTAATGATTTTAACGACATCACGTTTGGTAATCTCTTTACTATCATTGGCATCTTCAACTTGTTCACAAATGGCAACTTTATAACCTTTTGCAATTAATTTTGAAATATAGCCATCAGCAGCATGATAAGGAACACCGCACATAGGAATACGCCGTTCATCTTTACCACGACCTGTTAAGGTTAAATCTAGCTCTTGAGATGCTTTTTTAGCGTCTTCAAAAAACATTTCATAAAAATCACCCAGGCGAAAAAATAAAATAGCATCTTGATGATTTTCTTTAATAGTTAAATATTGCCGAATCATCGGTGTTTGATGAACAGAATTAATGGTTGTAGGCATTAGCGAATTTGAATCGGTAAAGATTCGGTGAGGCGATCACATAATCGTTGATGATTCGCATTAACGTTGTCATCAGATAATGTTTCTGTCATAGATTGATAAATAAAATATATACCAATACTTCGCTGATACGGAGCTAATGTCTGAGATTCAAAAAGATCAAAAACACCTGTTTTTATAACCGATTTATGTTGATATTTTGTAATAACTTCCATAATATCTGCAAATGAAAGTGTATCAGGTACACAAACAGCAATATCACGACGAATAGATGGGAATCGAGAAAATGCATGATACGTTTTGGGTTTATTAAGATTGGCTAAAACGTGATTTAAATTTATATCCAAATAAATAACAGGTTCTTTAATAGAATAATGATCAAGTGTATTAGGATGAATATGTGCTAATGATCCAATAACTGTTTTGTTCAGATAGATACGATAATTTAAGTAAGGGTGTTGCCATTGCATTGGTTTTTCTGTTTCTTGTTTTAATGATATAGATAATCCTAAAGAATCAAAAAAACGTTTACAGGTATGTGTTAGATAATGAAACGTATCAGTTTCAAGATCACGGGCAGATGATTGATAAGCAGATAGATCCCGCTTACCACTAAGAGCAATACCAAGAGATGTTGTTTCGTAATCTTTATGAAACGTACGGCCTACTTCAAAGAGGGCTTGGTTAGGTAATTGTCGGGTAGTATGATAAGCAATTAAGGGTAGCAAAGAGGGTAGTAACGACGGTCTCATAATCGCTAACTGAGGAGAAATTGGATTGGCTAATTCATTCCAAGATTCTTTAACGCCTAAATCCATAACACATAAATCATCTTCAGATATCATGGGATAGCTAGTAACTTCATTAAAGCCATTTGTAACAAAAAAATCCTGAGTATTTCGGATTAAATCAACAATAGGATCATCATAATCTTGAATTGGTAAACTATGAGGTAAGCTTGATTGTATTGCATCAAAACCAAGTAGCCGAGCAACTTCTTCTGCAATACAAGGCCATTCTTTGATATCATGACAACGCCAACTCGGTATTGTTAACGTATCTTTTTGAAATGTAAATCCCAATGGATATAAAACAGTTTCAACTTGTTTTTGTGTAAAATGGGAACCTAAAAACATATTAAGTTGATCAAGAGAAAAAGAGATTTTTTGTTGTTTAAAGCAACTATGCGTATCGTTTTTTGCTGTAATAACATGTTTTGAAACAGAGCCATTAGCAAGTTCTGTCAATAAGCTAGCTGCACGTCGAGATGCATAATCAACGGTATCAATAGGAACACCTTTTTCGAAACGAATAGAACTTTCTGTACGAAGTCCTAGAGCTGTAGCACTTCGTCTGACTGACGTTGAATCAAAATAAGCTGCTTCTAAAAAAATACAGGTTGTACTGTCTGAAACTTCTGTATCTTTTCCCCCCATAATACCAGCAATAGCGACCGGTTGGTTTGCTTGCATAATCACAAGTTGTTTGGCATCAAGTGTTCGAGTTTGCTCATCAAGGGTAGTAATCGTCGTTTCTGATGAAGCTTCTTCTATAGTAAATGATTTTTTAGCACATAAGTGATCATCAAAAGCATGTAAGGGATGCCCTGTTTCAAGTAAGACATAATTAGTAATATCAACAATGGCTGATATAGGTCGAATACCACATAATTGTAATCGACGCTCTAACCAGATTGGTGATTTTCCATTAGTTAAATTGCTAATATAACGACCCATATAAAGTGGACATAAATCAGTATTAGATGTTACAGAATAACTATGTTTGATATCCATCTCTATGAGCTCAATGGCTGGCAACTGAAAGGATTGGCCAGTAATAGCTGCAATTTCTCGTGCTAAACCTAAGATACTTTGACAATCGCCACGATTTGGCAAAATAGAAATATCAAGCACAGCATCTTTTAATGTAGCATAATTAACAAAATCAATTCCTAGCGGGGTGTCAGTAGGAAGAATCCAAATTCCATTAGATTCATCAGCAACCCCACATTCAGTTTCAGAACATAACATACCGTCCGATTGAACACCACGAAGCTTGGTTGATTTGATGGTCATTTCATTAGCAAGAATAGCGCCTGGTAAACTTACAGGAACAATATCACCTTCTGAAATATTAGCTGCTCCTGTAACAATTTGATGATGATTCTTGCCATCAAAAATAGATGTAATAACCAGTTTATCAGCATCAGGATGTTTGGTGATTGAATCAATACGACCTGTGGTAATGCCAGCTATATGTTTGCCTAGATAACTTATGTCATCAACCTCTAAACCAGCCATAGTTAATTTATTAGCCAATTCATCAACATCACAATCAATTGAAATATAATCACGTAACCAAGATATTGGGAATTTCATATGATCTCCTTATTGATTAAAATTGGGTTAGAAACCGCTTGTCATTTTCATAAAACAACCGAATATTATCAATTTCATAAAGAATCATAGCAATACGTTCGATTCCCAGTCCAAAAGCAAAACCCGTATACTCATCAGGGTTATAAGAAACCTGACGAAAAACGTTACGTTGCACCATGCCAGCTCCCATAATTTCTAGCCATGTTGTCTTACCATTAATCGTATATGAAACATCAACTTCTACAGAAGGTTCTGTAAAAGGAAAATAACTAGAACGAAAACGAATATCATGATCATTACCAAATAATTCACGCAAAAAAGATTCAAGTGTTCCCTTAAGATCCGCAAAGCTAACGTGTTTATCTACATATAACCCTTCAACTTGATGAAAAACAGGCGAGTGGCTGACATCAGCATCACAACGATAGACTTTGCCAGGTGCAATCATCTTGATAGGTGGCTCCTGAGTTAACATTGTTCGAATTTGTACTGGCGATGTATGGGTTCTTAATACAGATTTGTTTTTTAAATAAAATGTATCATGCATATCACGAGCAGGATGATTTTCTGCAATATTAAGAGCTTCAAAATTATTAAAGTCAGTTTCAATATTAGGGCCTTGCTTAATAGCATAACCATATCGATTTAAGATTGAGCAGACACGTCTAGTAACTATTGTAATAGGGTGATAAGAGCCATTAGGTAATCCAGTGGTAGGTAACGTAACATCTGTTGTATCTTGATTTAAAAAAATATCACGTTCTTTATTAATTAATTCTTCACGTTTTTCATTAATTTTATTCGTTAAGTCTTGTTTTAACTGATTCGCTTGTTTACCAACAACAGGACGTTCATCAACAGGTATATTTGGAATATCTTTTAAAACATCCATCAGAGGACTTTTTTTGCCAAGCAAAAATGATTTTAATTGATCAAGTTCATGTAATGAATCAATACCATTAATTTTAGAAATAGAATCAGTTTTAATAGAATTTAGTATGTCAATCACAGCAACGTCCTTATAGGTTATTTATACTACTTTAAAGTTTATAGCAAAAAAGGACTAGATAAAAGACATATTGTTAAAAAGAATGAATATGTGAAATTGTTGAACTGATCTGAGTCATTAAATCTTGATCTTCTAAAACCTTTCCAGTTCCATCAGCAACACAGGTTAAGGGATCTTCTGCACGATTAACTCGAATTTTGGTTTCATTTTCAATGCATTGGCAAATACCATATAATAAAGATCCACCACCTGTCATTAAAATACCTTCACTCATAATGTCGCCCGATAATTCAGGAGGGGTTTCTTCCAAGGTAGATCGAATCGTTGTAACTATAGAGGCGATTGGTTCTGATAAAGCATCACGAATTTCGTAAGAAGAAATTGTAAATGTTTTTGGCAAACCACTAACAAGATCTCGACCTTTAACAACCATGTTTTTTTCTTCTTCAAATGGAAAGGCAGACCCTATTTCAATTTTGATGCGTTCAGCCATGCGGTCTCCAATTAATAAATTATAATGTTGACGACAATGTTGAATAATTGCATCATCAAATTCATCACCCGCAACCCGAATCGATTTGCATACAACAATACCCGCTAATGAAATAACAGCAACTTCTGTTGTGCCACCTCCAATATCAACAATCAGTTTTCCTTGAGGGAGTCTAACATCGATACCAGAGCCAATAGCAGCCGCCATGGGTTCTTCAATCAACAAGGATTCTCCAGCACCCGCTTTTAAGGCAGCATCTGCCACAGCTCGTTTTTCTACATTCGTAATTCCCCACGGAATTCCAATCAAGATTCGTGGTCGTTTAAAAAATGGTTTAACATTGACTTTGTTTACAAAGGCATCAACCATTTTTTCTGTAATAGAAAAATCAGCAATAACACCATCCTTCATAGGACGAACAGCAATAATATTACCCGGTGTTCTGCCAACCATATTATAAGCTTCATAGCCTGTAGCCATAACAGAGCCTGTATCTTTATCAATCGCAACCATAGAGGGTTCACTAAGTACAATGCCAGTGCCAGGAGCATAGACAACGGTATTACGAGTACCTAGGTCAATACCAATCCCTTCACTTACAAGCATGTTACGTAATCGTTTAAACATAAATGTCATTATAACGAAACGAGTACCTGATGACTATCCTTAATTGTTTGATTAAGTAAATAAATAGGAAGTCCAATAATGGTATAAATAGAACCAGAATAAGACTTAATAAAGTGAGTGGGGCATTCTTGAATTCCATAAGCACCCGCTTTATCGAATGGTTTATATGTGTCAATGTAATCATAAAGTTGAGAGGAGGTTAAGCTATTAAATGTAACATAAGATAACGCAGATCGAACCGTCGTTCGACAATGATGCCTATCATATAAGCAAAACGCAGAGATAACCTCATGAGTGGATCCTTGTAATTGAGAAAGAAAAAAAAAGGCTTGATCACGATTGCTGGGTTTATTAAAAATAATATTATTAAAAACAACAATAGTATCGGCTGAAAGAATCAGATTATGTGAAGAACGTTTTATAGAATGCGCTTTAGATTTAGCAAGAAACCTGACATAATTTCTGGGAGATAAAAAATTATTAGGATCGATACTATCTTCATCAAAATGATGGGGTAAAACTGTAAATGTATACCCAAAATTATTTAATATCTGCGCACGGCGTGGTGAGTTTGAAGCTAGTAACAGACAAGGCCTTTTTTTCAATTATTCTTGATATATGTAAGAATCAATTTTAAGCAGATTTAATTTAACTTGCTGTCTTAATGCACTATCTCTTGATGAGTAAGCACCAACTTGAACTCGAAACGTAGAACCTAATGATGTTTTGGATTCTTTTACAAACCCTTTTATACCATTTGATTTTAAACTATCAAGATGAGAAATAGCATTTTCATAATTACTAAATGTACCGGTAATGACTTTATAACTCACATTTTCAAAATGATTATTTGATGATACTTTCTTTTTTTTAGCATGTGTATTAGCTTTTAATGTGATCTTTTTTTCAATCTTTTTTGGAGTAGATCGTGAAACAGTCTTTTTAGGTTTTATTGAGATAACTTCCTTGGCTGGTTTTTTAACCTTTATTTGTTTTACTTGAGATAATTTAGGTTTATCTTGTGAAATAGCAGGTTTGTTAGCAACTTTGGTTTTAGCAACTTGTTTTTTGGGAACGATCTTGGTAGAAGCTTTTTTTGGAGCTATCTTCTTAGCAGAAATGGTGTCTTTAATTTCTGTCTGAATAACATTTTTTCCTATATTAAAAACAAAATAAATACCTACAATCACTATTGCAAATAAACTACATAAAATAACAATGGTCTTTGACCAGCTAAATTCTAACTTTTCGCGCTCTCTAAGAAGGTCACCTAAACCATCATTATGTTCAAATTCATCTTTATTTTCTTCAGACATATTACTTATCCTTATTGTAAAATAAATATATTAAATATAAATTTATAATAGCATGAATTTATCAAGCAAAAAACAAGTTTGTTTAGCAAAACGATAGTTAATATAGTATTCTGTAATAAGAAAATAATGAAAAAGAAAACAGATTTAAATTCCGTAATATCAACAGAAAAACCAGTGTTTAATCACACTGTGTTTGTTGCTAATTCAGCATCCTTGGTTGGTGATATATCCATTGGTGAACATAGTTCAATTTGGTATGGATCTGTACTAAGAGGTGATATTAATAAAATAGTGATTGGTAAACGTAGTAATATCCAAGATTTATCTTGTATCCACTTAGAAAATGATTTGCCTTGTATTGTGGGAGATGATGTTACCGTTGGCCATCGAGCAATTTTGCATGCTTGTACACTAGAAGATGGCGTGTTGGTTGGAATGGGCGCGATCATTTTAAATGGAGCCGTTATCAAAAAAGGTGCTACGATTGGAGCCGGTGCTGTGATAAAGGAAGGAACCTTAGTTGAAGAAAATACCTTGTGGGCAGGGGTTCCCGCTAAACAAATTAAACAATATTCCGAAGATAAGTACGCAGAAAATAAACGTTGGGCTGCCAAATATGTGGCTTTAGCAAAACATCATCAAGCTATCTAATTAGCGATTGATAGCGATAAACTAACAGCTATTAAATAAAAAATTAAAGGAATAAATTAGAGGCTATCAAAAGAGGTTACAAGCAAAACGTAGTGCCAGAAAATACACTGTTATAATTGATGCAAGACTTGCTTAGCAATTCACTAAATACTTGACTAAAAAAAAATACTAAACCTATAGTGTAGTAATGAAACCCAAAAATATTGTATTTATAGGAATGGGTGCCATTGGCTGTTTGTATGCAGCTAAATGTTTTAAAGATAACATTATAGTGAGTTGTGTGGCTCGATCTGATAGCAATAATATAAGAGATAAAGGAATTCGAATCATACATCCAAATGAAGATGAATCAATTTTCTATCCAAAAAAGGTTTTTAGTTCGATTACAGATATCAAGAGTCAACCTGATTATATCGTGATTTGTACAAAGGTATTACCAAATCAAACAGTGTTAGCTGATATCAAGTCATTAATTGGAAAGCAAACTTGTATTGTCTTGTTACAAAATGGTATTCATATAGAGTCAGTTTATCAACATGTTTATCCAGAAACACCTATTATAAGTGGATTGGCCTTTGTGTGTGTGGCTAAATTAGCACCTGCAACCATTCATCATCAAGATTATGGGCGTTTAGTAATAGGACATTATCCACATGGATCATATGATCATGTGACAGAGTTTGCCTCATTGTTTGATGAGTCTGATATTGTTTGCAAGGTTTCTGATACCATTCAGTTAGAGCGCTATAAAAAATTAATTTGGAATGCACCCTTTAATCCGTTATCCGTTATTTACGAGGGAAAAACAACCCAAGAATTATTAGCTGATAAAGTAATTAAAGACCGTATTATAGCGATTATGAAAGATGTTCAACGATTAGCTGCCAGTGATGGATATAACATTGATGATAAGATTATTAAAAAAAATATAGAGGATACACTAGCAATGAAGCCATATAAAACTAGTATGTGTTTAGATTGGGAAGCAGGCAGAGAAATTGAAATAGAAGCAATTTTAGGAAATGCGATTCAAAGAGCAAAAATTAATCATTGTGATGTCCCTGAATTAGAATGTTTATATACACAATTAAATAAAAAAATATAACTACGGATAGGTGTGTCGAAGAATACAGTATGCATCATCATGCGTTGCATAAGCATAAATATAAAATGGTGTTTGAATTAATTTAAAGGAAATACCCTGATAGGTAAAAAAGGGTAGGGATTCAAAGTCTTTTTTAGTAGGCGATTCTATAAGTGTGGTTGTAATATCATCCTGATAATAAGCTGCAAGTCGTAAGCCGGATAAAGAAGCGGCATAAGCAACAAGATAATGACCTGATGATTGGAGATAGGTGGTATAAAGTTGTGAAAGATGATTAAGAAGAAGCAAACAGCTTAGTAGTGATGCAAATAACATGCTAATAACAAGGCTGATATAACCACGAGAAGCCAGTTGTTTAATCATTAGATAATAGATTTGGAGAGCATAGACTGAGAGGCTTAAGTTTGGGATTTAAAAATAGTAAGAGGATACAATGTGTATTGACGATGTCTACTGACTTTATATGCAAAAAACGAGTTAAATAACGCGTGTTTGTATGGGTTCGTCTAAAACGTGAATTAGAAAGCTTATATGAGATAACCTGAGATTGATGTGCAATTAAAACAGTATCCTCTATTTTTTGTAAAGACCCTAATAATAAATCGGATTGAATAACGCGTTTTAAAAAGGCTAATTCTGATAATTCTAGTAAAAAATATGCTGACTGAGAATAATAATTAGCGGTAAGAATCAGAACGGATGTTAGTATTGGCAAGATCATACTTGTAATCAATAACCAGATGATTAGTTGCAAGAGTGAATAGCCTTTTTGAACAGTTAAGATGACCATTACTTAATGTGAACCCAGCGAATAGGTACGTTCAGTGTATCAATAGCAAATGTTGTAACAAGATCGGTTTGATGATAAATAGAAATATCGTCAACCGAAATAATGTTATAATTAATGTTAGCTTGTATCAGAGAAAGCATAGTCTGATAATCATAAAGTTTAGTAATAACCAGATTAATGCTTAGAATACCTTGGATTAATAAAGGTAAATAAAGACTTAGTAACAAAAGCGCTAACAGAGCATCAAATAATAAAATACCTTTTGACATAAATAAGCTTAATCAAGACTATAAAAGTTAATCATAGCTAGCCCTACTGGAAATGTTAGTTTATAGCGTTGGTTATGATATTCAAATAAAAGACTACCTGAGTATTTTGTATTTAAATTAGGTTTTGAACCGAGTAAAAGTCGATTGCTTTGAACCTTTATATCAGGTGGAATACTAAGTTCGGGAACAAAAGAAAAGGAAATAGCGTGATTTGCAAGACTTAAAAGGCTATCAGATCCATAAATAACGCTAGTTAATTGATCATAACGAGTTGAAATTAAGACCTGAAAGAACCACAGTTTAGCATAAAATTGATTAAAATTAATAGTTAGCATACTACCGATCGTAGTTAATATAATTAAATAAGTAAGCAAAAAATGAATCACAAATTAATTAACAAACAAGAAAGGAACAGCCATTGTTAAAAATTGAAAGCTACATAAAAAGCCAATAATAATAAAGGGGCCAAAGGGAATAAGATCTTTACGAGAGCGCTTTTTTAATAAAATAAGAAGAATACTATAAAAACCACCTAAAATAACCGCACAATAAAATGTTGAAATACAAATTTGCCAGCCAAAATTAAACGTAATCGCACTTAATAAAATAATATCACCTAAACCAAATGTATCTTGCTTGTAAATAAGGTTAAAAATATAACGAAACAATAAAAAACCAATAGCAATAATAGCCGTTGATATAAGATTAACAACTAAACGATCAGCAAAAAATGATGTAATAAAGCCTAAGATAACTAAAAAACCAGTCAGGGGTAAGGGTAATAAAAAAGATTCTAAATCCGTAAAAAAAAGTATTAACATGATATAACCAAAAACAAGGTAATGAAGATTTAAATACATAAATGATGATGGATATAAGAAGAAAAAAAATAAAATAGGGGTAATTAGTTCAACAATTAAATATCGTTTGGCTATAATTTGCGAACACGACTTACAACGTCCACCTAAACGAAGATAACTTATAATAGGAATAAGGTCTAACAAATCTAGTATCTGTTTGCATGTGGGACACATAGATCGTGCTGTAAATAAAGACTGGGTAGAACAAAGGCGATAAATCATCATATTGGCAAAGCTGCCAAAACAACTACCAATAATAATGCTAAAACCTACGATTAAAAATATAGTATCAAACATAATTAATGGCTCCATCTGCTAATTTTTTATGATAACGTTTTCGTAGTTTTAGAAAATAATTTTGAATATTAACTTGCTTATAATCAGGATAAGTCCAAGCTAACGATGTATAACCTTCTTTACTAAACAAAAGCGTTAGTTCTGTATAAATTCCTTGACCACAAGCAATACGATGAGAAAAATTTTTTGTTGAAAATAAGAGTATATTATGAAGCGATAAAATACCAGGATCAATATTAATATAACGGCAATTATCATTAGTATAATCCATTTCAATCTTATTAGATATTCCTTTATAACGATACGCTAAATCAGGTTCAATTAAAGATGTAAAACTTATAAAGATACGTTTTAAATCAGGACCCATCTCAGCTTGATAATAAGTTGAATGATCAAAATTAAAGATGTCTGAGACAGTATCAATGTTAGAATTAAACTGTGATTCTAGTTCGGAAAAAATACTATTTACATCAACTGTGTTTTGAAAAATAAGACCCGCAAATAGTTGTACTTTTGTAAATGGTTTTGCTTGGCCCATTTTATAGCAATGAAATAATAATTGATTCTAATGTTTGCTTGCTATGATAACCTTGTAACTTTTTTAATATAGTTAAATCCTGATCTAAAACAAATGTTGTTGGAATGGATTGAATGGTACCAAACTTTTTTTGTAAATTATAAGAGTGCATACTAATAGGATAATTAAAGGATTGTTTTTGTAAGAAACGTTGAACAATGGATTCAGAATCATCTAAACTAATACCAATAATTTGTAAATCCTCTTTGGCATAGGTATCTTGCAATGCCATTAAAGCAGGTATTTCAATTAAACATGGCCCACACCAGGTTGCCCAAAAGTTAACAACAATGACTTTGCTAGAGATAGCCTGCAAATCAAATACATCTCCTTCAAGTGGGGTAATCATAAGCGATTTAGAGTGAGTAGCTTGATGAGAATCGTTTTTGGAAAAAAAATCATCAAAAAATGATAGATAAATAAAACTAGCTGTAGAAATAGTTAAGAGTAAAAATAGTAGTATATTAACTACCTTGGCAGGCTTAAGTCGCATAGTTTAATGATTATGGTCACCATGTCCATGATGATGATTATGAGCTGGTTGAACAGGTATGCCTGTTATCTTAGTTAATTCAGCTTTAATAATATTAATATTAGCAATATAGCCATTTAAAAATACAGCCGGTGTGGATTGGATATTAAGGCGTTTTACTTCAGAAACATCATTGAATAATACCTGGGATGTAGCTCGGTTTTGAACACATTCTAGTAATTGGTTGTTATTTAAATCGGGTGGCAAATACGTATTAATAGTATCAATAGTAACCTCCTTTTGATTGGCATAGATGGCATCCGCAAATGCTTGAAATTGATTTTGTTTAGCCGAACAAATACTTATTTTAGCTAACACATCAGAGATTTGACCACGTAAAGGAAAGTTACGATAAGTAACATGAAATAAATTAGGATGCTGATTAATTAAGTATTCTAATTCTGCATGAAAACGAGCACAATGAGAACATAAAAAATCAGAAAAAATAACGATTTTTAACGGAGCGTTAGACGGTCCTGTTTGAGGACTGCCATTGTTGTTTTTTAATAACGTTTTAAAATTTTTATCAAGTAAAAAAGTAGCATCATAACGCGTTAAAACAGTGTTTTGTAACTGTTGATAACGATTTCTAAATTGACTTTGGTCAATATCTCTAACAGAGCTTAAATATTGTTCAAATAAACGTGGGTCACTCTTTGTTTGGATAATAGTTTTTCTAACAGCCTTATTAGTAACATCCAAATCGTTTTGAACAAATGCTCGATAATATTGATCAAGACTAATGCCCAGTAAATTAGCATCATAGCGAGCAATATAGTTTATAAAAGATTGTTCTAATATTGATTGTTGTTGAATACGCGTTTTGGTATATTCTACTCCCGCTAAATTATTAAGCTCCGTAATAGAAAAATTTTTGATAGTTGATACAGCAGCATGTTTAGTTAAAAAAGATATATCATAGTTAGTCGTAATAACTTTTGCATAGGTAATCAATGAAATTAAAATAAAAAATAAAATACCCGAACCTATAAGAATATAACGGGATGGACTTAATGTTTGTAAAGAAAAAGAAAGGTTATGACGCTTATATTCTAAGAAGCATAGTATCCATAATATAAGTGTAATACCTGCCGAAACACTACAAAAGATACAAAATGATTTTATAATAAAAAATTGAATTATCATTAAATAAAGGCTAAAAATACTCCCCAATGATAATAAGATTAATTCAAAGCCCAAAGATTCTTGCTTATTATAAAATCGCTGAAAACTAATATAAGTAATGACTGAAAAAAACAAAATACCATAAACTGATAATGGTAATCCAAATAACATGCCGTAGTCGCTATTAATAACATTTTGGCATGAGCTACCTACAAGACAGACGTTTTTTTGCAATAACTTTAATGATGTTAAATAAATTGAATTAATTAAAGCTAAAATGGAAAAGATAATTGAAATCATAAAAAAATAATATCATGAACCATGAATCATAAAAAGTATGATTTCAATAAAGAACGCTGACTATTTTTGTAAATTCGCAGCAGAATACATACAAAACTTGACCCTAGTATGAATGTTAAGCATAATAACAAAAAAATATGACAATTAAAAACACATCATTAAAAAATTATGATAAAGCATTATCATGGGAAATTTTTGACAAAATTTATCAGCGATATGACACTATTAATACCATTTTATCAGCGGGTATTTTACGATCATGGCGAAAAATATTAGTAACAGAATTTCCGTTAACAGATAAATTGGTAGCGCTAGATTGTGCAACAGGTACAGGTGAGGTGATGGTTTCGGTGATGAATAGCCATCATACATCAATAGCTTCTTATACAGGTATCGATTTATCGAAAAATATGATGGATTTAGGTGCAAAACGATTAAAAGATAAAGTCTATGCAAACAAAATAACCTTTAAACATGCTAGTGCAACAGAAATACCATATGAGAGTAAATCCTTTAACTGCGTTAGCATGGCATTTGGTATTCGTAATATTGTTGATTATCAAGCATGTCTTCGTGAGATATACCGTGTACTAACTAAGAATGGAACAGTATTAATTATGGAATTTTCATTGCCTAATAATATGCTTATCCGTTGGTTATATTTAATGTATTTTAGATTTGTTTTACCATTGATTGGTGGCTTGTTGTCAGGCGACAAAAAAGCGTATTCATATTTAAATAAAACTGTCGAATCATTTCCGTATGGAAAAGCATTTAAAAAAGAATTAGAAACAGTTGGTTTTAACGTAACAATGAAACCATTAACATTTGGAATTGCTACCTTATACATTGGAAAAAAATGATTAAGCAAACAGACGTGCAGCGTTTAATTACGAAAATAAAAGCAGCAATAAATACATCCAATACGACTAATACAGGTACGAAAAAAATACATATTAGTTTTCATCCTGAAGAAATACCGTTTTATGATTGGTTGCTATATAGCAATTGTTCTCAAAAACGATATATTAAAAGTCAATCTCAACAAAGCGAAAGACTAACACTAGGGTCCTGTAAACAATGGCAGTTTAATAGCCAGGGTTATGATTTAGCAAAGCAAACATTAAGCCCGTTTTTAGAGCAAGATTTTAATGTTTATACAGCGATTATGTTTAAGTCATTGGATGATAACAAGGATGATGATTGGGAAAACGTAGCAGAAATGACGTTTTTAATTCCTGCTATAGAAATAATTAAATCAGTTGATTCCATAATTCTAATTTGTAATTATTCAGAAGAAATAATGAAGCAAGAACAAGCCTTAGAAAGGTATTTGTCTAACGCATTATCAATTCATCAACACAACAATAACCGTAACGTAAGTCTTAGACAAATACAGATGGAACCTAATTATTCGGATTGGGAATGTAATATTGGACAAGTATTAAACTTGATAAATAAATCTCCATTACAAAAATTGATTTTAGCACGTAAAACAACTTTTGAAATAAATAACAATCATGCCATTATTCAAATTTTAATAGAAAGTATAAAAAATGAACCTCAGTGTAATATTTATTTTCAGCAAATAAATAATACAACGGCATTTTTATCAGTAACCCCAGAAAATTTATATATAAAAAAAGGGAAACATATTTACTGCGATGCCATTGCTGGTACTATTGCCAAAGGAAGTAGTGCTATTCAGACTGAACAGTTTGCCAAGGTATTACAAAGCAGTCAAAAAAATATCAATGAGCATCAATATGTTGTTGATTTTTTATCAGCAACATTAGGCTCCTTATGTCATACTATTAAAATAAGCAAAGAAAAAGACGTATTGCAATTAGCTCATCTTCAGCATATGCATAGTGTTTTGGAAGGAACACTTAAAGAGAATATTAGTGATTTTGATTTGCTAAAAGAATTACACCCTACACCAGCCACAGGTGGTTTTCCCAAAAAACTAGGCTTAGATTTAATTGATAAATATGAATGTTTTAATAGAGGTTTGTATACAGGTGCGTTAGGAATTATGAGTCATAATTTTACAGAAATATTTGTTGGTATTCGATCGTGTATGATTAAAGATACAAAACTATTTGTTTATACAGGGGCCGGTATTGTAAAAGATTCTCAGGCATTAGCTGAATGGGCCGAGTTAGATATAAAAATGGAATCATATCTATCAATGACCTATGATTTGTCTTTTCAATAATGACGATTCTATCTCATGGTCATTTATGGAGTTTGCAACTTTTAGAGAGATGTCGTGATAGTGGTGTTAAAACAATTTGTATTGCTCCAGGATCACGATCTACATGTTTAGTTAAAGCAGCCAGTGACATACCCTCTATTAAAATAATGACTCATTATGATGAGCGATCTTTAGGATTTTTTGCCTTAGGCATGGCCAAGTATGATAGAGTTCCTGTTGTAGTAATAACAACATCAGGATCAGCCGTTGCTAATTTAGTGCCCAGTGCTACAGAAGCGCATGCCTTACATATTCCTATCATTTATATAACCGCAGATAGACCCCCAGAGTTACAGGGGTGTGGCGCCAACCAAACAATAGAACAATTGCCATTACTAACTCACTTAGTACAAAAACAAGTTTCTTTATTGGTAACCGATGATGATCAGAAATTTCAGCAATTTGTTAAAACAATACACAATACAATTACAAAAGATATAACAGATCCAATTCATATTAATATGGCGTTTCGAGAACCGTTTTTATCAACAAAAATAACTTCGTTAACCAAGCCCTTAGCCTTAAGTAAAATTAAAATTAAGCAACATCATGATAGCGATACAGTTGATCATATCAAAAATTTAAAACAAAAAATCCAAAACCAATCTATAAAAAATCAAGCTGTATTATGTGTTGTTAGCAACACTGTGAAGCCGTTAGATTACAAAAAATTATTATTATGGTCTCATACCTACCATATTCCGATTGTAAGTGAATGTAGTAGTTCAATACCTTGGAATGAACCGGTTATTAGGCAGGTCGATTCTTTTGTAAAAAAACTAGACAATAAATCTAAATTGCCTGCTTATATAATTTGTTTGGGAGCTAAATGGATATCTAAATCCTTGCAAGTGTTACTAGCAAATCATACCAACATAATGCTAATTCATGATTTTTCAATAACACAAAATTGGTTATCATTACCATGTCTAGAAATCATGAACCAAACAATCGATTTAACAGACATTTTACCAACTCAACAAGCTAATAAATCATATTTTGAAATGTGTTTTCAACTAGCAACCGAAATAAAAAAAGAAGAACAGCAAAAAAACAAACCAAGTAATGATTTTTCAGAAGTAACGTGTCTAAAAGCACTTAAACCATTAATGGAAAAGATGACAACCATATTTCTTGGTAACAGTCTTACCGTAAGACATGTAAATAATCATCTTGATATTCAAGCAAAGCCTATCAAAACCATGACACAAAGAGGGGTTAGCGGTATTGATGGATTGGTATCCACAACAGCCGGAATTGCTGTTCAAGAGTCGCAACAAACAATGGGTATTATTGGTGATATATCATTTTTTTATGATGTCGGAGGATTATCGTTGTTAAGATATGCCAAAAATCCCGTAATCCTGGTAGTGATAAATAACAAAGGGGGGCAAATTTTTAATACGCTTGCTATTAATAAAGATCCTATTTGTAATCCACTGTTTGTGATGCCTCAACCAATCAAGATTCAAGCAATTGCGACTGCTTATTGTATAGATTATATAAAAGTAACATCAGTAAAAGAACTAAAGAATATTAAACTTACGAATGCTAATAACAAAACATCTTACCAAAAATCTTGTATTATAGAATGTTGTATTAACGAACTTTAAATTATGATCAAACGTAATTATAAAAAATGATCTAGTATAATAACCATTTATAAAGTTGCTTAATTAAACTAGTTTAGATCACTGTTAACCTCCTCATTAAAACTATCATCTAACTAAAATAAAGTAATAAAAGTATTCTAGTAAGTTTAAAATTGGTAATTAATCAAATACCAAACATGTGCTAGGATTAAATAACACATGGAAGATCAGCGCTTGTTAAATAGAAAAACAAAAATTATTGCAACCTATGGTCCTGCTTGTGAACCTGCTGGATCGATTAGTAAATTAATTAATAGTGGTGCCGATTTAATACGTTTAAACGCATCGCATGGTGCTGATAAAAAAACATTATCAAATGTTGTCAAACGAATTCGGTCAGCCGAAACAAAGCAAAAACATCGGATGGGGGTCTTTTTAGATTTACAAGGGCCCAAAATTCGTGTTGGAAAATTTAAAGATGGTTCAGCAACCCTAAAAGATAATAGCGTTATTGAAATTTTTACAAAAAAAATTACTGGATCAGCAACAAAAATTCAAGTTGATTATCCTCATTTTTTACAAGATGTTCAAGTTGGTGATGATTTATTTATCAATGACGGAAAAATAAAAGGTGTTATTGAATCTGTAACAAAATCTGTCGCTCGTTGTCGTATTACAACCGGTGGTATTATTTCAAATCACAAAGGGGTTAATTTGCCATCAACGCGTCTTAGTACATCTGCATTTACTGAAAAAGATAAAACAGATGCCATTACAGCGATTAATATAGGCTGTGATTATGTCGCCTTATCATTTGTGTCTTCAGCTTACGATTTAATCGAGTTTCGTAAGTTTTTAAATGAAAATAAGGGAGAAAAATTAAAGATAATTGCCAAAATAGAGCGTCAGCAGGCTATCGATAACCTTGTGGAAATTATTAAGCATTCGGATGCTGTAATGGTAGCTAGAGGGGATCTTGGAGTTGAAATTGGTATTGAACGTGTACCAAGGGTTCAAAAACAAATTATTCAATTATGCAACAAATTTATTAAGCCTGTTATCGTAGCCACACAAATGCTTGAAAGTATGATTGAATCTAAGACAGCAACACGTGCCGAAGTCTCTGATATTGCAAATGCTATTTATGATCACTGTGATGCGGTTATGTTATCAGCCGAAACAGCTGTTGGTATTGATCCAGCTCATGTTATCAAAGTGATGTCTGAAATTTGTGAAGAAACAGATAATCATTTAAATGATATGAGACGAAGTCAAACAACACGATCAAAAAAAATATTCGAATATGATTCAACCGCAATTTCATTTTGTCGTGCTGCAGATCAGATTGCTGAAGAAAATAATGCCGCAGCTATTATTGCGTTTACTTCCTCGGGCAATACGCCCCTAATTGCATCAAAATTAAATTCTTTGTTCCCGATTTTAGCGCCTACTGATTCTGTTCATATTTGTAATAGAACAACGTTATACCGAGGTGTAACACCTATGATGATGCCAAAAAAGTTTAATGATATTTATCGCTGGACAGATATGATTAATTTGGCCGTTAAAGAAGCAAAACAACTTGGTATTTTAAAAAAAGGAGATACTATTGTTGTAACTGCCGGAATTCCTATCGGAAAATCAAATGGAATAAATTCTATTCGAATATTAACTGTCTAAAAGGAGAAAATAACATGACAAAACGTATCTATAACTTTAGTGCTGGTCCAGCAACATTACCATTAGCTGTATTAGAAAAGGCTCAAAAAGAATTACTAAATTTTAAAGATCAGGGTATGTCTATAATGGAGATGTCTCATCGTAGTAGCACATTTGAAGCTGTTTTAGCCAATGCTAAAAATGGTATCAAAGACGTGTTAGCTGTTCCTGATACTCATGAAATCTTGTTTTTACAAGGAGGGGCATCATTACAATTTTCAATGATTCCTTTAAATATTGCCCAAAAAGATAAAAACGTATCGCTAATTAATACAGGGATTTGGAGCAAAAAAGCATTAAAAGAAATTAAAAAACAAGCTGAATGCAACGTAGTAGCATCCTCAGAAGATAAAAATTTTTCCTATATTCCCTCTATCAGTGATCAAGCAATTGATCAACAATCATCTTTTATCTATTTATGCTCAAATAATACAATTTATGGAACTCAGTTTAAACAGTTTCCTAATACAAATAACGTACCACTTGTAGCTGATATGTCTTCGGATATCTTATCAAGAAAAATTGATGTATCAAAATTTGGCATTATTTTTGCCGGTGCACAGAAAAATATCGGGCCTGCTGGTGTAACCATTGTTATTATTCGTAAAGATCTATTAGCTCGATCTGATAATAATTTGCCTGCTATGTTAAACTACAATTCATTTGTAGATAGCAACTCGTTATACAATACGATTCCTACCTTTGGAATTTATATTATTTCTTGTGTCATAGACTGGATAAAAGATCAGGGCGGTTTAGCTGCAATTGAAACAAATAATATCGAAAAAGCTAATATGTTGTATGAGGCTATTGATGCCAGTGATTATTATTATTGTCCTGTAGAAAAACATGACCGATCATTAATGAATGTCGTCTTTCGTTTAAATGATACTGAAGAAAAAGAAAAAGAGTTTTTTCAAGAAGCAGAAAACAAGGGGTTAAGTGGGCTAAAAGGTCATCGATCTGTTGGTGGATTACGAGCGTCTATTTATAACGCACACCCAAGAGAAGGTATCGAAGCTTTAATTGATTTTATGAAAACATTTCAAGCTACAAATCAGTCTAAATCACAAGTTATGGCTTGACCTAAAAAAAGTGTTTCCTTAAACTAATTTTGAGGTATAACCTATATAGTGGAGAAAAAATATGGCTAAATTAATTTTAAATGATGACGAAATAGAAATCGATGATGGTGAAAATATCACCGATACTATCGAAGAAGCAGGTGTGCCGATCGGATGTAGTAATGGGGTTTGTGGTACTTGCGAAGTGGAAGTTTTAGAGGGGATGGATAATCTGTCTGAAATAAATCAAGAAGAAGAAGATCTGGGAATGGAAGGTAATAAACGGCTTGGGTGTCAGTGTGTGATTAATTCGGGCACTGTCAAAATGACATATTAACGGGACTACCGTAAAATAGCGCTATCTGAGCATATTTTGGAGCTTAACTCCACACCCTTCGCCTATGCTCCGGGCTCGCGGGAGTCTGCGCTCCAAAATATGCCCAGCTAACACTATTTTACGGCAGTCCCTGAGATTGATTTTGTATAACGCAACGCTTTGCTGGCGTTTTGGTTTTTATGATGTATTGGGTTTTTTTGATTTTGTATAACGCAACGCTTTGCTGGCGTTTTGGTTTTTATGATGTATTGGGTTTTTTTGATTTTG
>MDSY01076969.1_pt1 | contig 44107 bp, 32 predicted proteins | sample 811131 | NCBI WGS metagenome assembly MDSY01 (sample SAMN05326643, study PRJNA326480) | marine metagenome | isolation source: seawater | place: Atlantic Ocean: South West | collected 2010
CTAAACCCTAAACCCTAAACCCTAAACCCTAAACCCTAAACCCTAAACCCGAAACCCTAAAACTTTAAACCCTAAACCCTAAACCTAATTCCTAAAGTGCGCGTCGGTCTGGAGAACTACATTGGCTTCATATTCAATCGCTAAACTCGCTCTTCACTACATCTCTTAACCGTGCAATACAACTACGCTACACTGTATTGGCTTGCATTTCCACGTCTATTCTCAACCCGAACTTGTTGCGAATCGCCGATTGCGACGCCGCGTCAATCGCGTTGCCGCGCAAAGAAAGCGCGACAAGCGACGATGCGGACTTAGAATCGGATCGTCTCTCGTCCCAGTTGCGAAGTTCGTCCACCCTCGCAATCGCTTCACAAAAGCTCTCCGCGCCTTTTTTCGTAATGCCGTTGCGCCGAAGGTCGACGTGCACTAGAGAATGACACTCAGGAAGCTCCTCGGCTAAATCACACGCTCCGGCATCCCCAACCGCGTTCGCGCCCAAATCTAGATTCTGCAACCTCGAAACGTTTCCTTTCGAAAAGAATTCGGCGAGCCACCACGCGCCGGTTTCGGTGATTTCGTTTCCCGAGATGTTCAAGCTAGTGGTTGTGCTGTTCGTGACCAACGCTTTGGCGAGCTCTTTGACACCGACATCGCCTATTGCGTTATTTCCCAGATGTAAAGTTTCCACGCCGTCATCCAGGGCGGCGGCGATGGACCGAGTGCCGTCTGGACCGATCGCGTTACAGGCCAGATCAAGCTCGGCAATAACCACGGAGCGTTGAGTCCTATCCCCATTACCATCGTCCATAGCATCTCCAGTACTACTATCACCTCCACTCGACACACCTCGCGCTGCGTGCCTCACCACGTTAATTGCATCCGCCAGCGCCATGGCACCGAGCGGACCCACACCGTTAAACCCGAGTTTCAGGGTCTGAAAGCTGTGCACGGTTTTAGAGCGCGGCGACGCGGACGTTTCAAAACTGAAACCGTTTTCAATCTCTGAAGTAGTCGTAGTCACTCCACCTCGCATTCTTCCGACAGATATTTCAGCGCTTTTGCGCATCGCCGTGGCGATTGCCACGACCCCCGCGTCGCTGCACCCGTTGTGCCGCAACGATAACTCCTGTAACGCGTGTTGTTTGAATTGTCGAGAGTGGTGACTTCGCCGCGTGGCTTGCGCTACTAAAACCTCCGCAATAGCGGCGACTCCAGCTGCGCCTATAAGGTTCTGCGAAACGTCCAGTTTTTTTAGTTTGGGACACCCGCCTCTGACCAGCGCATCCGCCAAAGCACACGCACCGTCGCTCCCAACGTGGTTCCCGCTTATATCCAGCACTTCAAGCGCACACCCTTTAGGTCCATTAGTGTTTGGCGATACCCCGCTAAATAATTGATTTTCAGTCTCGTCGCTTTCGGACCAAAATAACGCCTCCCCCAGCGCCTGCGCGGCTTTCTTTCCCAAGTCGTTCCCGGAGACGTCTAGGGACTTTAACGACGGCACAGCTCCTCTAAGCGCGCGTGCCAGTTGCACAGCACCTTCGTCCCCGACGCCCCGGCCTGACCGCAGCGACAGGGACGTGAGGTTGGATAACGCGTTGAGTTGGGAGGGCACGACGTTCGACGGTTTGCCGAAACCAAACGGCGATAAAGAATCATCGCTACTCCCAAATTTGAATTGGCTTTTCGAATTGTTGGACCTGGGTACCCCAAAGCTAACACCACCCAACCCTGAAGTGTCTCCAGCTAACACACGCATCGTCTCTGCGTTCGCCCTGGTAATTTCCAGCGACCACGGAGAGGACGCGTTCGCCGCGCTGCGCAGACGCGTCAACACGGAATCCTCAGAGGCGCTCGTCGAGGAGTTTGAGAGATCCAAACGCACGTGCGTCTGGCCGTTCTTGAGCCTGATTTCGTTCGGCGTACCTTTATTGACTCGTCTGCGTGTTTGGCTGCTATTGACACCACCAGAACGCCGCAACGTGCTGTTCGACCCGTTAGCGCCGTTAGAGACGTCCAGCCGAAGACTCAAACCATTCATCTTCGAAAAGACTTGGTCCATCATCCTCAATCGTTTGCCAGCACCAGCGACGGAGGTTAAACCGAACGAATCCGCAAGCTCGATGGTGTCCCTGCAGCGAGAGGAGAAGAGGGTGGGGGGAGAACAGGAAAGGGTCAGCAAGGTTCGGCGGTCAGATGCGTCAGACTGAAAATGACGAGGCCTCTTCAAACGTACATGTCGAGTAGGGGTGGTTCCGCGTCCCCCGCGCCCCAGTCCTCGCGCGGCACTGCTGTGCGCTTGGCGCCGCCGCGCGACTCGGACATCGCCACCAGGCGTGCACGCGCGTCGCGCGCAGTGCGTGCTCACGCTTCTGAGGGTGTCCGCTCGTCCCCCTCGGTAGAAACGACTAGATGCCGAGAAACTAGACGGACGCAAATATTGTCGTCTGGCAGATTTCCAGGTTTAGGGCAACAGATGCGCTCGGCAGTCCCCACATCGAGAGACGCGATGGAGCTGCGTCGTCGCGGCAACGGCGTTAAAGCCGTGGACGAGGCGAACGGCACGGTCAACGATGGGCGTCCTATTCGGCGGCAAAACAGTGGTTGGTCTCCTCGTTCGCGACGCACGAACGACGGCGGGCAGGTGAAACTTGAGGTTGATTCCAAGTCGAAATGGAAATCGTTACGCACGCGCGCGTTGAGTGCCGTGTTCATGATCGCGTTTCTGGTTGGGTGTCTTCTCGGCGGGCACATGCCCACGATCGCGTTGATTTTCGTGGTCCAGGGGTTGATGGTAAGAGAGTTGTTCGCGCTCGCCGTGGAGGTCCGGAAAGAGAAAGATCTTCCCTGGTTTCGCTTGCAGCAGTGGTACTTTTACTCATGCGCGGTGTTCTTTTCCTACGGCCGGTACCTGAACGCCAGGCTCGCGGCGAGGTTCTCGGAGGATGACAACCAAGGGGCAGGGTCGATATTCACCACGGTGATGCTCAAGTTGTTAGCCAGGCACTCGTTGTTGTCGTACCTTGGATGGACCTTTGGGTGCGTTTTGTTTGTCCTGTCGCTGCGAAAAGGGTTATACCTGTACCAGTTCGGGCAGTTCGCGTGGACACACATGATCATCGCCGCGGTTATCGTACAGTCTTCGTGTCTTGTAGGGAACGTGCTTGAAGGATTGATTTGGTTCGTTTTCCCGGTGGGGATTGTGTTTTTCAACGACATAGCGGCGTATTTAGTGGGGTTGACGTGCGGGCGGACGCCGCTGATCAAAATCTCGCCGAAGAAAACGTGGGAGGGGTTCATCGGCGGGTGCTTGGTGACCATGGCGTGCGCGCCATTCGCAGCTGCTTGGTTGCAGCAATTCAGGTGGCTCACGTGTCCAAGCGCCACGGCGTTGTCCTTCACGGGTGGTCCTGATTTAGCGGTGGATGCGTTGAGGGCGTGCGAAGCGGATGGGTTGTTTGCCCCGCGCGCTGTGGACTTGTCAATCGTCGCGTCCTCCATCGACTCCGCCTTCGGGTGGACCTTGCCAAACGGTGCTGTTGAGAAAGCCACCACGCTCGTGGCGAATCTCGTCGGGAAAGACACCATTCTTTTTATGATGTCCGCGTTCCAAAAACACGCCATCGTATTGGCTTTGTTCGCCTCGGTCATCGCGCCGTTCGGCGGTTTCTTCGCCTCTGGGTTCAAGCGAGCGTTCAAAATTAAAGACTTTAGCGATACCATTCCCGGGCACGGCGGAATCACCGACCGGATGGATTGCCAGATGGTCATGGCTGTTTTTTCGCACTTGTACATTACAAACTTCGTGCGAAGAACAAGTTCCGGGTTGTCGTTAGGGGCGCTGTTGCTTCACATCGAGCTGGTGAGCAACGGCGAGCTGGTGAAGATTTATAAGGCGGTGGGGCGCATGCTAATCGCCCGAGGCGTTCCGTTGCCGAAGTGAACACGCCGTGGGAGGGCAGGGGGGTCACTTTTTAACGTTGTGACATGTGTCATGCTCTTTGGTTTAGTATACATTATTAATTAGTATAACTGCTCTCTCGGTTTTGTCGCCCCCCCACCTTCCCGGGGGCGACGGTTGGGCCGCGCGCGACGCCTCATCGTGTCCAAAAAATATTTCTCACAGCTCAGAGAAGCTTTTTAAACTTCAGTTGGTTTTTTAAAAGCTACGAGTTCACTCGGAAAGCACAACGACGCGCGCACGCCACTGTCCGCGATGGTCGTCGACGCGGCGCGCGGCGTCGAAACACGCGCGCGCAAGAGACGACGGAGCCTCGATGCGCAAGCGGGCGTTGCCCTCCCCGGTTTTCCCTTCGATGTCGTTGTTACTCAGTCCTTCGAGAAGAAAATATGCACCTTCCCATGGGTCTCGCAAGGCTTCGCGTTGTGAGTCGTGGGATGCGCGACGCCGTGGATGCGACGGGACGTCGAATTGAAGAGCTCAACGAAGATAAAACTGTTGACTTTGGGTTTTTAACCACGCTATGATGCTTGCAACGACGAGGTCGTCTCAAGCGTGAAGAACACCTGTGCGAGGCAGCGGCGTTCAGCGGACAACTCGAAGAGCTGAAGGCTTTGCGTGAGGAGAATTGCCCGTGAGACGAGCAGACGTGCGCGCAGGCGGCGGCGGGTAGACATCTCGAGGTGCTGCAGTGGGCGCGCACGAACGGCTGCCCGTGGGACGAGCAGACGTGTGCGGGTGCGGCTTGTGGCTGACACCTCAAGGTTCTGCATTGGGCACGCATGAACGGCTGCGCGTGTGAACTTAACATGGCGTGGGGTGATGGTACGATGTCACTGTCTTGGGCAGCTGAAACGAGCGGCGTGACGGTGGTGCGGTTGCTGATCAAACTGGGTGCGGACGTCGACAAGGCGGGAAATTTGAGAGGCTATACGCCGCTGATGAAGGCCACTGGAAAGGGCCACGATGCGGTGCTCCGTTTACTGATCGAAGCGGGCGCTGACGTCGAAAAGGCGGATGATGAAGGCTGGACGCCACTGTCTGTTGCAGCTACGAATGACCAACAGGCGATAGCGCAAGCCCTTATCGAGGCTGGCACAGATCTCAACAAGGCAGATTATGACGACGCAACGCCTTTGTACATCGCTGCTGCTTACGGACACGAGGCGTTCGTGCGGGTGCTGATCGAAGCAGGTGCGGATATCAACACGTCGACGGATGAAAAGGAGTCGCTGCTGTGGATTGCCATGAAAGACGGCCATGAGGCGGTGGTAAGGGCGCTGATCGAAGCGGGGGCGGACATCACCAAGTTCGAGTGTTATGATATGATGCCGCTGTGCTACGCCGCTCGCCAACGTAGTGACGCGTACGTGCGGGCGCTGATTGAGGCGGGCGCGGAACAAGACGGGGCGTTTCAGCAAGACGCCGCTGTTCATTACCATAGGTGAGGACCACTATAATATACACTATGAGGTGGCTCGAGCGCTGATTGAGGCGGGCGCTGACATAAACAAGGCAAATGATGACGGCGAGACGCCGCTGTTCAGGGCTGTGACATTTAGTGCGGGTCGTGTGACGATAGTACGGGCGCTTATCGAGGCGTACGCTGACGTCAACAAGACGACGGATTCTCGATGGCGTCAAGGCGTGACGCCACTCCGCAGCATTGACCAACAAATATAATATCGCTGTTGGGGGACACACGGAGATTGTCCAGCTGCTGAGGGATGCCGGCGGCGTGGGACCAATGTACATGCACTTGTAATGATGAGCGAGTAGAGATGGGCACGCGGTTGAAACAAACACCATGTGTACTCCTCCGCGGATGCGCGGTCTAACGCACTTTTTATAAATATCTCTAAAAGCGCGCTCGGTCCCGTCTTCAAAAGCGTTCTCTTCAGAAAGTATTAAAACTTCGCCGCGGCTTTCGCGGCTTCGATGGCGGCGAGTTTCTCCTGCCCAGCTTTGGTCTTCGAGAGCTGGTGGATGGTTTTGTCCGCCTTGGCACCCTTCACCGCGACGCCCGCGGTGGTCACACCGCCGTGCGCTTCGTGCATGTCGGACCAGTCCGCCGCGACGAACGGCAACTTCGGGTGCTTGCTGTCCCAATGCATCTCCGCTGATTTGATGGACGGGGACTGGACGCCACACGAGGGGCATTTGAACTTCGCGTGTCCCGCCGCTCCGCCTTTGCGGTCCGCTAAGCCGGCTTTGCCACCGCCTTTGTTCTGCGTCGCCGCCGCTACTTTGCTCGCAATCTCCCTCGCGCTGTGCTTCGTCGGTTTCGCCTTGCCTCCCATCTTGTAAAAAACTGTGTTGGGTTCAATTGGAGACGAGACGTGTGGGTTTTTTGATGTCGCACCACGGATGGGGAGGGAAGAGAGCGTCAGCGTGCGGTCCGAGCGGGGGGGGGATAGAGGCGAGGCGTAGTGTACACGTGCACACCTGACACTAACGACCGGGAAAGGAAAGTGATTGAGAAAGCAGACAGCGAGAAGGATGGCGGGACTCTACGTGCGACCGATTGCAAAAAGTGCCCCGCCCCGGAGACATCGGGGATCGGATAAGTCAAGCGCCGCGAGCGAGCGACGATGAGCGCCACGAAGGTTTCCGCGTGATGGGAGACGCACCTGAGGAACGAGAGGCGGCGGCAGGAAAAGTGATTTCCCGCAGGCTTGCTTAGAAAAGTCGATTTGCGGAGAGCAGCGAAACCAAACTTTCGTTTTTCGGGCCAAAAAGTCGAGTATTCACTGTTTAATCTTGAGTTAAAAACGGTTGATAACGATACCAGATAGCTCGGAAGACTCGCGAGACGTGAAAACGGGATCGCCCACCCCCGTCACTCCCTCTTTAGACCGCGCGTTGCGTACAGCACACGTGGACTTTCACCATGGCTGAGGTCTCTGAGATCAAGCTGTTCGGCAAGTGGACGTACGAGGATGTCGAGGTACGTACACGGACGCCGCATGGGCATGACCGGCATTTATTTTGGCCGCTAGGGTTCAGCTCTCCAACGCGATGCCATCACCTCCCTCCCGTCAACCCCAGGCCCTGACCTTCCCCCCCTTCGTCTCCACAGATCAACGACATCTCCCTCGAGGTAAGTAAACGCACAGAAACAATTACTATGCTATTCCGCGCTTCGCCAGTCCCGTAAACGCGCGTAACCCGGCGAGACGATGGCGTCGCGTTTTCGCGTCGAGCGGGGGTGGCGACTTTTTTCCGCAATCGACACTCGATGGCGTGAGGCGGTTTGATGCCTCACCCGGCGACGCGTGATTCGTGATGATACGGGAGTCTGGGCACTGGGCACTATGGGAAACTACTCCAGGACTTCGTGTCGTAATCGCCGTGTCGCCACGATCACACCGGCGTCATCCCGAAGGGCATTGGATTCGCTTTTCCTTAGGGTCGATGCGCAGGGTTTCCATCGATTGGTTTCTCTCTCCGTCTCTACCTCCCCCGACGCCCTCCTGACCTGACCTGCCCCCCCATTCCCTCCCCCTCATCTCATTAGGATTACATCGGCGTCAAGGCGAAGCACGCCGTGTACGTCCCGCACACTGCGGGCCGCTACGCGGCGAAGCGCTTCAGGAAAGCGCAGTGCCCCATCGTGGAGCGCCTCGTGAACGCGCTTATGATGCACGGCCGCAACAACGGTAAGAAGCTCATGGCGGTGCGCATCGTGAAGCACACCATGGATATCATCGCGCTGCTTTCCGACCAAAACCCTCTGCAGGTCATCGTGGATGCCATCATCAACTCTGGCCCCCGTGAAGACGCCACGCGCGTCGGGTCGGCGGGTGTCATTCGCCGCCAAGCGGTCGACATGTCGCCTCTGCGTCGCGTGAACCAAGCGATCTGGCTCATCACCACCGGCTCGCGCGAAGCCGCGTTTCGTAACGTGAAGACCATCGCGGAGTGCTTGGCGGACGAACTGATCAACGCCGCGAAGGGTTCCTCCAACTCGTACGCCATCAAGAAGAAGGATGAGCTCGAGCGCGTGGCGAAGGCTAACCGTTAGTCGCGGAATGTGGGTGGCGGCGTCGCGGCGAGGTTGCCGCATAGCGACCGCGTGTGTAATGCAACAACGCGTGCACGAGTAAACCTTGTCGTTTTGTTCTTCTCCTCCCTCGTCGTGAAGCTCTTTCGTATACGGTTCCATTTGGGTTTCAGCGACGACATCTGCGCGTGATGTCGAAAGATGCCACTTTTTTTGACACAGAAATAATCCGTGTTCTACACCCGGTCAATACAGTCGACCGGAAAGTGTGCGTTTGATCGCTGGGTTTGAAAGTAGTCTTCACCCTGATTTTTTCGCCGACAGGCTGGGAAATACGTGAACGATATTTGCGTTCACGCAGTCACTGGTTGGCAGACTCGATAAAATGTTTTGGGAAGTCAATCCATCTCTTCTCGGTGTCGTCCGCTCTCCAGCAGCCATAAAACCCTGCGCTGGACGTAGCCGTCCAGGCGCTGGGGTTGGGCTCGAACGCGGCGGCGGTCGCTCCCGAGGAATTTGGGTTCCCCGGGTCGAGGGGAAAGACGTGTGGAACTTGCATTGTGTGACTGGTGGACAGTGGTGCAGAGACTTACGGCTTCACGTCAAGCCGGCCGATCGTCATGGCGGGCACGCCCGAGGCGCTCCACGCGCTTCCCACGTTCCAAGTCCTGTCCCGCATGGACCTTAAGGTTGCCGCGGGCGGATTCAAGGACTCGTGGAAGATTGGGCAGGGGTTGAGGTACGTGTATGGGGACCACCTCCCTCACCTCGGCAATCGATTTTTTCCGCAGCCGCGATCTGCGGCGTTGTCCTACCCCAAGGTCTTGTTTTTCGCTCCCGGTCCAGGTCGTGACCACGGCAGTGCTAGGGTCAGCTCCTTTCCGCATTGCGTGTCAAACTCGGATGCTTACGTACAAATAACAGAGACGCACGCCACCACGGCCCGACCTCTCGAACACGTCACTGACCATTCTTCATTTTGTTTTGTTTTTCCAATTTCCACAGAGGAAACACGTACAAAGGCTCGTTATCCTCGGTACCGGTCGCGGTGAAGTACGCCAAGGACGTGGTTGTCGACGACATCCGCAAATTCCTTTCCGACCGGATTTTGCGGCCGCAACCTGCGCACAAAAACGTATTACCGTTGGTGGGCGTTTCCCTGGACGGCGGCGTGTGTTTAGTGACGCCGTTTTGCGACAACGGGTGTTTACAAAAGCGCATAGACCAACTGTCATGGTTCCACCGGTTACGGTGCGCTTCTGGATTTTTCCGAGGACTCAAGGAGCTGCACAAGATTAAAATGGTACACGGCGCGGTCAAGCCTGGTAACATTTTTTTAACGAAAAGCGATGGCGAGCTTGACGGCGTGATCGGGGATTTGGATTTCTTCGGCAACTCGTTGAGCGCTGCTTTAGAAAAACTCGGCGCCAACGACAGCACGAAAAACTACTACGCCCCTGAAGTGCTGAACGGCGGTGCGTGTAGTAGTGAGTCTGACGTGTTTTCAGCGGGCGTGGTGCTGCTTGAGCTGCTGACGAGTAATGAAGGAAGAGTTCCGGTGCCGAGCGAAGTGCCGAATGGAAACGCTCCGTCCACCGACGCCGAGTCTGGTTCCAGCAGCGAAACCCTGTTAGTCGCCGCGGTTGCGGCGGGCTGGCCGAGATCCACGGCGACTGAAGTTATCGCGCTAGCCGCGGCGTGTGTCAGGCCCAACCCCGAGCGCCGAAAAACTTCGCTCGTTGTTGCGAAAGCTTTGGAGGTTATCATGGACGAGTGCGTGAAACGCGCGGGGGGCATCGACAACTTGCGCCGGGAAGTTTCCGCCGCGGAGGCCAAGGCGCGCGAGGTTGTTGAAAAAATGGAGAACTTTGCGCTTGCGAAGCCGCGGCGACAGCGCGAGGCGACCGCGGCGGCGATCAGGGTGCAATCCGCGTACCGAGCGCGGATGGCGCGCCGCCGCGTCGCGGCGATGCGTGCGGGCGGCGGCGTTCTGGACGAGAGCAAAAGCCAAAAGGAGAGGGAGGAAGAGGCAGAGTTGGCGAGTAGGTTCAGCAACCCGACGCCGGCGGAGCACGCCGCGGCTGTGATGGTTCAAAAGTGCTACCGGGGTAAAATAGCGCGACGGCAAATCATGGCCCGTCTGGACGCCGAAGCCACCTCAGAGGCGATGAAAGAGTTAAGCGTGCTGGGGAGCCTGGGCCAAAAAAGCGGAAACCCCTTTGGCCAGAGCGACCGCGCAGTCGCCGAACGGGAAGTCGCGCTTTCCGAGGTTTTCGGCCGTCTCGCGGCGATGCTCGCGGACCATGACAATGCGGTGCAGGTCACCGCAGCCGCGGCGCTTAGGGTGTACGTGGACCCCGATGAGAGCCCGAATTCGCGCGCCGCGGCGGAGTGCGCGGTGCGCGCTGGAATTCTCGGCCCGCTCGTGGGTGTTTTCTGCGGCAAAAACCAAAGCGCCACGCACGACGCCGCGGCGTGTCTTGAAACCATTACGATCGAGTTCCCGAACGAACAGAACCGGGCGTTACGCGCGGGGGCGCTGGAAGGCGCGTTGCGGCTGACGGTATCTGGTAACGTGAAGGATCCGAAAGCGCTGGCCGCACGAGCGGCTGGCGCGCGAGCGCTCAGAGGGTTGCTTCTTCAAAACCCACCCGCGTGCCGCCGAGCGATGGAGAAAGGCGCGCTGGATGTGTTGATCGGGTTGATGGACACAGGGGACGGGGAGTGTCAGACCGGTGCGTCTGCTGCTTTGAGTGCCTTAGCAGATGCTGACTCCGATATTCTGCAGAAGCTTGGGGTGGAGCGGCTGGTGTCAATGGCGGTGAGAGCTGAAACCCCCCCGATGCGCGCGGCGACCATCACGTTCGTCTCCAAACTCGCGCGCGATAGCGACACGCACGAACAAATAATCGAAGCTGGTGGATTGGAACTTCTGCTTGGCATGATTTTCCGGATGAACGAAGAAGCGGTGTGGGGCCTGGCGAGTATATCCTCGGTGGAAGATAACTGGGACTCGATCGAAGAGGTTTTCGACGACGAAGGCGTGGAGAGTTTGCGGGATTTGTTGGAGTCGGGCGGCGACTACGGAAAGGAAGGCGCGGCGTGGGCGGTGTGTTACATGTCCGGGCACTCCACCACGTTACAAGTCAAACTCGTACGAGGGAACCTACTTCCGCCACTGATCGAGATGGTCAAAAACGGAACCAGAAGGTGTAAAAAAGCCGCGGAAAGAGCGCTGAAAGCCATGGCGATGTGATAGAGAGTTGTTTTATTTATTCAGAGTTTTTAAACCTTCTTTTAGGGTCTTTAAAACCTTCTTTTACCTCCTAAGGTACACACTTTAACTGCCCCTAACCCATCTACTCAGTATCCCCCCCGAACCGTACGATCCGAAACATTTTCTGCGTGTTGTTTTCCTTCACCGCTTTGCGCATGGCTTTAATGACTTTCTGTGAGTCTACACCATACCGGAGCTTCGAGGCTTTGGTGATCATCTTGTTCACGCTTTTTAAAGCCGACAGTAATTCGGAGTGGTTCTCGTACCGCTTACCATGCTCCACCATGAGTTCGCGGTTCATGTCGAAAAGGTCGCCGTAAGCTGTCCTTGTAGCTGGGAGGTTGCGGAGAATTCGGCTGTCCTCAGCGTGAATGATCAAGCTCTTCACTACGTTGCTCGTTTCAGCAGTCTCCGCGATGAGCGCGCCTCGTTTCGCGTTCCGCTCGTCGACGATTTTTAACGTCTCAGCGAATTCCTCAATCTCTAAAGGGAAGTCCACTTCTGACTGTAGCGAAGGGATACGCAGTGCCTTGCACACGGACTCAAGGAACATACCAGCGTGCTCCATCGTGTCCGCCCTGACACACGCTGAATCGTTCTCCACATCTATTTCGAAAATAACGCGCGTGCCGTCTCGCACGACTGCGAACGCGCACCGCACTGAGGACGAATCGTCGGGTACGAAGCTTTTGGTATTCGTGCGAAACGTGTTATCCAGCCACTCTGAGACTTTTGTTGGTCTTTCGGGGATTGCAAACGTCACACTGCCGATGGGAATATCTTCGTGTCGCATGTGGTTCATGTTAATCGGAACCCAGCCCCAGAAGGGGGGGATGTGGAACGTCACGTCGAACACGTGGTACGTCTGCGAATTGGCGCTAACGCTGACGAAAACCTTGACGTCGACGTCGACCGGGTCGTCGTGCGGCGGACATATAGGGACTCGCTGGGTTCGTCGAGGCGTGTCGAACTTGTGATACCGCGACTCGTCCTTTCCCGGGAACAGTTTCGCGGCGTTTACAGAGGTCAAAATCACACCCTTGATCACGCAGTTGTTGTTCGTTTGGACGACTAAATCGCCGCACGTCGCGTCGTCCCGGATTCCCAACTCACAGTAAACTGCCGTGTTTGGCGGAATCTGTGTTGAAGTCGCGGTGGAACCTTGGTCGAACCGGTCCAGGGCTTCTTTGCCTTTTTCGTACGACCGCAGTTCGGTTAGGAGGTCCTGTTTTTTGCGGTTTAATTGTTGTAGCTGTTCAGCAGACACGGCGGCTCCGGGTTTCAAGCTCATTTTTTGTGCTTGGTTGGATAACTCGTCGACAGTCTCACCACCATCTGTTTTCTTCCCCTTCAGCCCGAACAGCGCCGCGAACTTTGATTTCTTTTTCATTTGAAAGTTATCAACGCCGGCGTCACCACCGTCAACCTCAGCAGTGTCCTCCACGTCCCCGCCGTCGAAGCCGTAGGACCGCCCGGTAGAGGTTACGTTCGCGTCTGCGCCGGTTGAGCCGGGCGGAAGCGTTTTGCTTTTCTCGCCGCCGCCCAACGTCCTGTACCCCCTCACCTCCCCAGTCAACGCGCAGGCGAGCAAGTCATCGACGTGTTCGTATGAGGACTCCGTACCTGACGTGTGTTCACTTCCGTCCGCGAACCGCACGATCGCGCTTAGTGGAGCGTCGAACTTGTCGGTGAACAGCACTTCGCCGCTCGAAACACTTCTAACTTCCAGCGTACCGTCCGCGTACCCGAAAATAAGCTCCTTATTTCCGTCCCCGGAAAGGTCGTGACTAATAACACACGTGCATCGCTTCCGCCCCCCCCTCTTTTCGCGCCACAGCCGTTCTTTGTTTTCGTAAACCCCGATGGAGCCGTCCTTGGTGGCGTACGCGAACGTGTTTGTTTTATTTGAATTATTTTCGCCGTCGCTCACCGGCACCAAGTGATTCACCGCGTCGGTTTCTTTTATTTCGAATAAATCGGTTACGGTGTGGTTTTGTTTTGAGATGGAGATAACCTTTATGGAGCCGTCATCCGCGCCGATGGCACAGACGGTGAAGGAGTCGTCTGACTGGTTATTCTTGAAGCACGCTATTGATCGCACGACGTCGCCGACGACAGTCCAGAAGACTTCCTCGCCGCTTTGGTCAAACCCTTGAAGGGAACAGTTACCGCCGACGAGGAGGATTGTGTTTGGTGTGGACCCATGGTGTTGACCCATGGTTGACCCTAAACCCATGGTTTTCAAACTCGTAACCCCTTCCGGCGCGTCTTTGAAAAACACGTCGCGGTTCGCGTCGACATCGTACGCCAACACATCCGTGCCTGTTCCCACGAAAAGAATGTCTCGATTGGCGAACGCATCTGAACCGAGCCTGCCAGCGGTCACCGCGGTTATCTTCTTGTTGATGTTCAAGTACTTGACGTGCTTGTTGTTCGTTGCTTTCTGTGTGCTTTCAGGAGCTAATAACTCATCCTCATCCTTGGCGTACGGGTCGAAAATGAAGATCTTGCCCCCAGTCGTCGCCGCGGTCAACGTGGGGCGTTTGCCATCAAACACACCCACGCACACCGTGCCTTCCAGGATCTGGTCGGTCAATTTGAAGGTGAACGCGGGAGTGAGGGGCATCGTGTGAGGCTGGGTGGCGTCGCCGTGCCCCCTGTGACGAACCGGCCGCGTAGCCCGCGCGGCCAGGCACCTGTTGTGAGCATCACTTCGTCAACCAAACGTTTTATTTTGAGCTGCTCGAAAAACCAATAACGTGCTGCAGGCGCTATCGAAATAGGGTTTGCGGCGGATCTACTTCTCCGCCCTCCCCCCTCAACTATCCCCCTCTCCACACCGCGACGACGGAAATTTCCTGAGCAGTGTACCAGCACCTAACATGCAAATCTTTGTGAAGACCCGTACGTGCCCCGAACACGTCGCGTAGCTATCTGGACGCCGTGAACCGGACCAATAATCCGCGCTCCGGCATTTGGCTTTTTTTAGGGTCGTCGTCGGGTGGTGGGGGATCGGCTCCTTCGTCGCTGTCCCACGCACTCTAAGTGGGAACGGCACACCGAGTGATTTGTGCAGGTTAACATCTATTACAATGCCTGACCCGATCCGTCGCACGCGGCCGTATTCGGGCAAGCGGGGGACACGCACAGTGTCCCCGCCCCGCCCTATGCGCTCGGCTCATTTTTTGGGAAACCAGGCGGTCCGGCGTCGCGGTTCTTCCTCGATCTCACGCCTCGTAACGCCACTAACCCCCCCCCCCCCCTTCCCCCTTCCCCAACATAGTCACAGGCAAGACCATCACCCTCGAGGTTGAGTCTTCGGACACCATTGACAACGTCAAGGCTAAGATCCAGGACAAGGAAGGCATCCCCCCTGACCAGCAGCGTCTCATCTTCGCGGGCAAGCAGCTCGAAGATGGCCGCACATTGGCGGATTACAACATCCAGAAGGAGTCCACCCTGCACCTCGTCCTCCGCCTTCGCGGTGGCGGCAAGAAGCGCAAGAAGAAGGTGTACACCAAGCCCAAGCGCGTGCCCCACGTGCACAAGAAGGTGAAGCTCGCTTTCCTCAAGATGTACAAGGTTGACGGCGCCGGCAAGATCACGCGTCTGCGCAAGGAGTGCCCCGCCCCTGAGTGCGGCGGCGGCATCTTCATGGCCAACCACTTCGACCGCCACTACTGCGGCCGCTGCGGCAAGACCTACTTCTTCGACGGACACGTCGGCGCGGCGAAGAAGGCGTAAGCGTGAAGTTTGTGAGTGTTGAGAGACTCAATCGAGTTTTCTTAATTAGAGTTTTCTCAATAACAGCCGAGCAATTCACAAATCATAAGGAGAACGTATGCAGTCTCCTTTTCATCCTTCTTGTGCCCTAAACCCCAAACTCTAAAGACTCTCAGAGATGTTACTATCTAAGAGATGTTACTATTGCACTATTCTAGACGACTAAACCTTCAGCACTCTGAGGTACCGCTTCATGAGGCGCGTTATGTTTTCGATTTCTGTTACTCCTTCCAAACGCGAAACCGTTTCCTCCTCTTCGTGACTAGATTTACCGGCAACTATATCCCCTACATCGTTCAGCACTGTGCACGGCACGAACATCAGCGTGGGCGGAGGCGAGCTCGGTTTTGCCACGACACGGCAGCACACGAATGGCGTAGGCGGTGGTGTTTTGGTATCAATCGCACCCGAGCCGCTCGTATCTACTCTCGCGCACTTCGCGTGTATGTCCACCCACTGAGTGATATCAGACGAGCTACTTGTATGGGCAATTAGTCCCCTCGAGCTACTCGTGGTCTCCGACGAATTACTCAATGTCTCTGAAGAGTTATTCACTCTATCTCCACTACCTTCTACACCCCCAACCCCTGCCTCGGCACACTCGTTCTTCTCAATCGTGCGTAACACGTTACCCGCTCGCATGGAACCAAGCCGTTGTTCGTACGCGCGCCACGCGAACCAGTACATGGGGAGGTTGGAAAGCGGCGTGAACATCATGGGAAACGTAAGGGGGACGGCTACGTACGCGTTCATTTGAAACCTTCGGCGGACTTGATCTGCCCTGTCACTCAAGAGCTTTTTCAGCTCCGACTTGGTTTCGTCAATCGACGCGTTGTCAGGATAATAAACCTCCACTGAACTGGTCGCCGGCGGTAGCTGCGCCAAGACTTCATCATCCGGGTGTATTCGACTCAGCGCCATTTGCCCCATCGAATGTGCGTACTTTCGCCACGTCCCACCTTTCTGCTCTCCCCAATTTTTATACGTGTTTTGGAACTTGTCGATCGCGTTGGTCACCGCGCGCACCGCGAACGCCGGCGCGAAGCGTTCAGGGCCTTGGCTTTGCTTTCGTAGTTCGCTCGCGATCGATGACGATCGGGTAGGGCAAGGTTCTGGTACCGCACAGGCGTGGAAACCCCTGGTTTGATGTTTAGGGCAGAGAAAGGTCAGGGACACGCTGTACCTGGTATTGATCCACGCTGTATCGACTCAAGAGACTGAAGTCCACCTCGCCCTGGAAAAGAAAGGATGCATCTTGGGAACAGCGAAACGACGCCGCCGGGTGGTGACGGTACACGACGCGAGACGAACAGAAAACGTAGTGGCTCAGGGTTCAGGAAACGTTCGGACAGTATATTGTGTCACTTACCATTTGTCCCGTCCCAGCCGTAGCGCCAGCACGCGTGCTCGACTCGCCATCCGCGTTCGGCCAGGTAAGTGCCCAGTGGTGCTGGTGATTTGCTGTCCTGTAGTGGTGAACAGAAAGTGAGAGAGGTGACCGATCCCGAGAGTGTTCGACTGGTAGTCCCTCTGATTGGCGAGTTAATAACTCACGCGCGCAACTTTCCGGAACAAATTGAAAAATCCGCATCTCATACCTAAATTTCTCACAACCCCCGCAGATCTGGGCGCGCTGCGTCCCGCATCCTCCCGAGAGGATGAGTAAACGGAGTGCCACCGACGCGATGCGTCCCACGGCGACGACGGAGGAACCTACGGCCGGGGCGGATGACGTGCGGTATTGTTTGGTGCGCTTCTTTCATCGTCGGAGTGATTCTTTTCTACCCGCATCTGTGTGGTCGGGTTGTTCCGAACGCGCGCCTTCTCGTTCTGTGTCCGGTCAGCCCTGGTATGAAGCGTTTCACTGACCGCCCCTCGATCATATCCACCCTGACCCCACCCCCAACCCACGCAGAGCTGCAAGCGTTCTCGTTTAGCCACGTGTTTCGCCCCTGGAAGGGTGTGTTGCGCGGAGTGCTTGAAACGGCGACGCGATCGCCAGAGTGAAAAGCGGGGCATGGCGAAGCGCTTAAAACGCGCGCTGGCGATGGGGGACACGATCAACGCGCACGCCCGGGCGGCCGGGTTGGTCACTGGATCGACTGGAGCCATACGCGCGATCGCCAAAGCGGATCCTAACGCCACCGCCGCGGTGCCAAACAACGCTATGAATCTGCAAGCCAACATGGAACAACGCCAAGCTGCGCTTCTCGTGGCGCACCGGTTGCTCGTCGCACACCACAGCGCGATGGCGCTGCGAGAAAACGCCGCGGCGGCGAATGGGTTCCGGAGCGGGGGGGCTTCCGGGGGGACTGCAGGGAACACGGGGGCGGGCGAGCGTATTCAAACGGAGACACAGTCTGGGCCTGCGAACCCGGGACGAAACGACGCCGGGCGCGGCAATGCGTGGGCGACGGCGAGCGGGGCGGACGCCGCCGCCGCCGCGGCGACCGCCCATGTTGCCTCGACGTCTGTGCCCGACCCGGAACACACCCCAAACGTATCACAGGTACCGCCGAGCAGCGACCAAAACATTCTACAGAAAGTCACCGCGATAAATCAACTCCAGGCGCTGAAGGCGCTGCAGACCATAAGTAGTTTACCGCTTTTGCAAAACTTTCACGGCGCGGCGGGTGTGAGCGCGCACCCGGATTTGCAGAGGATCATGCAGGGGATAGCAAACGGGGGGGGGCTTGGGGTGTTAGCGGGTTCGGGCGGGTTGGGAGGACTTGGTGGAACAAACACACACGATTTCCGGTCGAGTTTAGGGCGTACTGTAAACCCGGCGGGCGGTTCGGCAAACACAAACGCGACCGCTGCGAACGGCGCGTCGGGGCTCGACTCGGAAGACGAAGGGGAAGAGAGTGAGTGGTGATTGAGAGGGTGAGACGAAGCACGATCGATGAGATACTTAGCGACACACGTCACCTGGTGTACCGCGAGACGATCGATATACGAACCGGACAATAAGCATGACGTGTAAAAATGATGAGAGTTAGAAATCCGAAATCCTCTTTCTTTGCTTTCTGCTCCTCTTCTGACTGCGACGTAGCGACGACGACGCGCTGAGGCGCAGGCAGATTGTGACCGACTCGCGTTGACCTTTGACCCTTAATCTTAGTCTCCTTAATCTGTAAACAGGTGTTCGACATCTAGATTGTTTTTTGGTTTTGGAATTTTCCAGGGGTCGTGACTCAGGGATTCGTCGGTAGTTCGGGAAACGGATTACCGGATTTCCAGTGTGGCGTGTTCTACACGGGTCGCGCCAAGCAGAGAGGAACGCGCGGCGGCGACCCTTCCGTGTGGTGTGGGAAAGTTTCGATCGCGGGGATGTCCGCGATCGGGCATTTCCCCCCACTGATTGCGGATAACGACGCGGTTTCGGGTCCGGCCGATGAGGGAAATCGTTGTCCGCAACGTGACTCATTATTTTATCTGTCTCCTACATCGTCACTATCTCCTACCGAAGTCGTGGGTGTTGCGGTGAGTGCGCCGCGCGACCCCGATCTGTTTCAACACCGATCCTCCAGCGTTTCCAGTGATCGGACCACGGTTTCCACTGCGGACGATAACGACGACCCCAGGGTGGTGTTCGTGGGCGGCGTGCCGTACTCCCTGTCCGCGGCGACTTTTTCCGTTGCCCTGGAGTCAAAATACGGCCCAGTGCTAAGCGTGCGTCTCGTGCCGCACCGGAAGGGCAAGGATGGCGAGCACAAGGGGTACGGTTTTGTGACGTTCGCGGATGAATCAGCTGCCGTTGTAGCTCGTGATTCACGTACCATGGAGCTGAGCTGCGGCACGAACGTGCAGGTTGGCAAGGCGGAGAAGGGAATTGGGAAATTCTCCGACGACCGCTCCAGCACGGCGACGGTGACGAGCGTTGACTCGATGGGCTCCTCAGCGGTGAGCTACAGCAGCTGGAGACACGGGGGGTCATCAAATAGACGAAGAAACAGCGTTGGTGATGCGTTATTGGGGTCCGAAAACGGTGTCGAACAATCGATGGGACACATTCAGACTCGAAACCGCGGCGGAGGGACGTCTGCGTCATCGAGAAGTTCCTCGTCTCACCGCCGCGGCGGCCGAAACACCACAAACAAACCCTTCCACCACAAAGACCTGTACCAGTCCGCGTACTGGGAGTTGCGGAACCGGCTGGAGTACGAGTACACGTTTGAAATGGCGTTGCGGGATTTTTACCGGGAACACGGGCTGGACGTGCCGGCGAGCGGCGGAGCGGTCAACGGAGCGGTCGGCAGCGACGTGTCGCATCGAGATTGGATGAATCCTGCCATGAATGGCGTGATGGGCATGCCGCCTGGACTTGTATTGCCGCCAATGGTACCCTCCATGGGTACTGCTTTCCGTGGTGTCGCAGGTACACCTATTGAAAAAGCCTCAACGTTTGGAGAAAGGGAAATTTTCGTTGGCGGTTTACCCCTCGACACGAACGATAATGATTTGGTGCTATTCTTCTCCAGATGGGGCCACGTCGAGGGCGCCCGGGTGATGTACCACCGGTCGACTGGCGTGTCCCGACGGTTCGGGTTCGTGCGGTTCGCAAACGTGCACGTCGCCATGGCGGTGAAGGCGCTTAAAAAAACCGACTTCCCGGATGGCACGGAAGTCGTTGTGGGGGATATCAAACTCGCTAAGGAAATGCAAGAGGCGAACGAAGACACTACTTCATCACCGGAGAATTGTGTCAACTCTTCCGGGATATCGCGCACGTCATCCGACGTTTCGGAAAGCGACTTGCGTAATTTGGGACATGCGCTGCGAGCCACAGCGTTTGGGGACCCGAGTGGAGAAAAACGCTCTGAAAAAAATGGCAACGGTATCGACAGTAACTCCTCATCTTCACCCAGCACAAGTGACTCCCCCCTTTATCCGACACAGACACACCAGGCGCGACCTCCAACGCATCCACGGTGGACACGGAGGAACACGGAGGATCCGGGTCGGGGAATGAAATGCTTTCTGGGCCGGCTGAAACTAACGCGGCCGCAAAGTGCTCGACATCGCCGCCCACCGTGCTGCGACGAAGGTACCCACTCGTGGACGGTAAATAAGTAAAACACTGCTAATATCTGTATTGGTAGTATCCATTGACAGTATTGATAGTACTACTATCGTGTAGAAACTGTGTTGATGTACAACTAGAGTACTATATTAATCGAGACTACGATTTTCCTTTAATCGCGCTGCGAGCGTCATAATGCTACAGACTAAAATCTGCTACCTTTTCTGGTTCTCCCCCACTACGTCGTCCAGCCCCCCCACCAACACGTTCCCCGCTATTTGCTTGTTCCTGCTTTTGACTCTGCGTTCATCGAATGCATCGTACCCTGGTGTATTTCGCATTAAATTCACATCCACCCGCGTGCCTTTCATGGACAGATTGCAAAGCTTGACACACCCGGTTAATATTTCGTTCGGGATGGTTTTCAGTTTCGTGTCGTCGCACGAAAGGGTCGTGAGCTTCGTGCACAACCCTAACTCGGTGGGGAGGGTTTCGAGTTTAGGGTTGCCGTCTAAAGTCAGGGTTTGCAGGTTAGGGCAATATCCTAGGTACGCGAGGCCTGATATTTTATTCTTTGGATTGGAAACGTCTTCTTTTTTTTGGTCATCCAATTCACTTCGTTCCTCCAACTCGTTCCTGGCTAAGTTCAGCCGCGTGAGCTTCCCTAGTTTGGACACCGTTGGGGGTAACTCATTGATTTTGTTATCCGCCAGCGTCAACTCCTCAAGTTTGGTTAGAGACCCTATTTCAGTCGGAACTGCTCGCAGTTTGTTTCTCGAGAGATTTAAGACTTTTAAATTTACCAACGACACGCACAGAGCGATTGGTACCGCGGCTATTACGTTACAGCTCATATTGAGTTTCTGTGTTTTCGTGAGGTGTTTGATGTCATCTGGTATCGCACCTATCCGGTTCGCCGAAATATCCACCACCTTCGCCCGTTCCCCAAGCTCACACACGTACTCGGGAAATGAAGTCAGCCCCGCATCTCGTTCACTGACGATCCCACAAGATTTTGCCGTCTTCGCGCGTTGCGCCACTTTGGTACTGCGGTTGTAGTCGCTCCCGATTTTATCCACCGCCTGTTTGAAATCCCTTCCCAGTTTCTCGAAGGACTCGGAAACCGAGGTGAAGAACGAATCCATGGAAGTTGGACGTTGGGGTCACGCCATCAAAGAGGTCGTGACGTCCCAAGTGAAGATGTGAAGTTTTTGCCAGGCGGTTTTTGCCATTTTTCCCCTCTCGATTGTTTATTTTTTTTGGCAGTCCGATTCGTCCAGCTCAGCGCTTTCACTCAAAATGCGGGCTCAACGGTCTATAGACCCATGATTTGCCCAATATTAGCCACGCGGATTGAAGATTTCGCAGAAAGCCCTCGCTGCTTGTCTGTTTGCAGATGGATTCTGAAAATGCCCCGCGAAAAAGTGCATTTTGGAGGGCGAAACGTAATCCCCAACCGACGGCACTCCGCTCCGCGCTGTGCGACGAACGAGTCGAACGCCCACATGAGCGGTGCGTGCGACTACTGCTCGACCGCCAAGGCACTAGTGTTCTGCCGCGCGGACTCCGCGCGGCTGTGCTTGGCGTGCGATGCACAGGTACGCACATGGATGAGACCGCCCGCGCGAAAAAGCGCTTTACGCGTGCGCCCAGTCGGCGGTCGCGTCACCGCGCTCCGTCCAAGGCTCGATACGTGTTACGCGAGCACATTTTGTGGCGTGCGCTGGGATTGGTGTTTGCATATTCGTGCGAGCCCGGTAATGGACGCGCCGGGGGACGAGGCGTGACCCTCCCTTCGCCCCGACGCCGTTCCATTCGGCGCGCGCGCCCTGAGAAGTTAACATTCGCCGTTTGCCGAAAACTTTCACCATCCCGCTGACCGTCCCTTCCATTTCCCCCAGGTGCACACCGCGAACTACGTCGCGCGACGACACTCACGGACATGGCTATGCGAGCACTGCCACAATGGCGGCGGGACGGTACGTATTTCAGGTCGAACATGCTCAAGACACTCCCACAACCAACCATCCCATCCCATCTTGTTTCGTTCGACGTCAACTTTCAGTAACCCTATCCGGCCCGGTTTTATCGGGCGGGTTTCTTGGGTCATAACTTGTCGAATGTTGTCGAATTACCGAACCGTCGTAAAAGTCCTCGAAAAAACCAAAACTGACGCGTTTTCATTGTTCAATCCAACAGGTTGCGTGTTCCGCGAACAGAGCTGTTTTGTGCGGCGAATGTGATGACCAAACGAGGGCATCTGCGAAAGGAACTCCTAGGACGGCGTTAAGGACCTTCACGTTGGCGGACGACCCTGATGCGACTGCTCCAGACGCGTTCGGTGCCAAGTACCCCACCAACGCGCGAACCGCGTCGCGGCACCCGTTTCGGGAAGGGATCTATTTGTTTCCCGAGAGTCCGAGTTGTGGTGATAAAAACACTCAACGACAGCGGTCTGAAGGGTCGGGCGACGGCCAGGGCTCTGGCGGAAACGAAGGCGAAACCCCGAACCCTAAAGACGAAACCCTAAAGAGCGAGTTCAGACGAGGACCAAACGCGGCGCAACGGGAAAACCCGCAACAAAACAACGCGGGTGCGTTTTTTGGAAACGCGCAAAACGGCGCACCGATGCACGCCAGGGGTCCGTTCATGACCGGCCCTGTGCCTGTGTCTCAGTTTCCGCACGCTGTGTACAGCCACCATGGCGGGCCCGCGCCCCAGGAGTGGCAAGACTTGCTAAGGCAAGGCTCAATCGGGGACGGCCAGCTTCCGTTGGGCGCGCGGTTCTTCCCGGGCGCGCCCCCCGGGGCGCCTTCCCCCGGTATGAACCGACTGAACAGCGCCAGCTCAAACGGCAGCGACCCGATTGGCATGTACATGAACTTCGACCAAGTTGGGGGTCAGATTGGGTCTGTGCTTGGGGGGAGCGGCGGGTCAGGAGGCGACCTTCAGGCTGCCGACGGCTCCAACGGGTCGCCCGCAAGGGAGTTGCACCAAGAAGTGACGTCCGAGCACTGGCAGTCCCAGTTCGGTCCGGGGGTTTTCGTGCCTAACCAAGCATATGGCATGTCCTACGGAGCCCGAAACAGCGGCCATTTCCTCCCCCAGCCCCCCATCGGCGGCTTCAACACCGGGTCCTTCGCGCCGGTGCAAGGCGGATACCCTCCCGAGATGCAAGGTCAAGTCGGCGCGCCTCCCACGGGGTACCAACACCCCGGGTACCCCACGGAAGCCATGCCTGCTCACTTTTACGGCGGCGGACCTCCTGTGATGCCCGACCAGATCCACCGCGTGGGCGCTGCGCCCCCCAGGTCTGGCTCCGGAAGCGGCTTGAATCGGTCGCCGTACCAGCACGGCGGCGGAGGTACTTGTACGATGTTACACAGCGGAGGAGGGGATCCTAACCGTCAATTGCCCGAAGGCTCAATTCAAAGGCAGCCAGCCAACGCGCACCCTTCCATATACCAATACACCAAGAGTCCGAACAGCGTGCCTACGAGTTCTTGGTCAACAGAGGTGACAGCCGCGGCTAACTACCCGCACTACCTGCACGGCGAAAACGCGTACGCGCGGTTTTACGAACAGCAAGGGGACGCGTCGAAGGGACAAGGGAGTTCGCATTTGTCAGGGCCGAGTTCTGTTGGGCCCCAAGTGCAAGGTGCTGTGATGGCGCCTGGACTTGTCACCCACGGTGGAGGCCTCGCCCGCGTGGAACGCAACTCGCAGGGGTCTATCCACGGCACTTCAGGCGGGTCGGGCGGGAACGGCATGTCCGGCGGCGGCGGGAGCGTCGTCGCGGTGAGTAGCATGGTTCCCAACGGCGCGCACGGCGTATTTCACGTGTCGCACTCGCACGAATTTTTGCGACACGGCGGGTCGGACGGCGAGGATGGCACACGAAGTTTCGAGCGCAACCGTTCGCCTGGTGACCCTGATGATGACATTCGATCGGCCGCGGGTGCGATGGCGCCTGGGACGAAAGCCCGGGAAGAAATGCTGTTGCGGTACCACAAGAAGCGCAAGGAGCGCCACTTCAAGAAGAAGATTCGGTACGCGAGTCGGAAGGTTAGAGCAGATAACCGGGTTCGGATCAAGGGACGGTTCGCGCGTGCAGACGCGCCGTTAGTTGCCATCGACAAGAGCTCAGCGAAGAACCACAAGGATTTGAAAAAGGAAGAGGAGGGGGACGCGGCGGATACGAACGGAGACGCCGACGCCTCGGACAGCGACAACTCGGACAACGAGGTGGGCGACTCCATGGGCAAGCGCACAAGAAGAGGCAGATCCGGGCTCGTGTCCGTCAAGGACAAAACCAACAAGAAACAAAAAATCGAACACGCCTCTCCAGGCGAGAAAACGCAGGCGGCGATGACCGGATTTTCCGAGTTGGCGACTCCGGATGTCCCGCCCGGGGCGTGCGCGTAATAATTGTTTCCATAATTTTTTCGCCGCGAACGACTGATTATTTTTGTTTGTATTGTACAGTCAGTCGTCGGCCGATTCATTTAGACTAGCACATCGTAGCATGGACGACGAGCGGGTGCGGGCGCCTCATTTTTTTGTTTTCCTAAGGGAGAAGGGAACGAACAAAAGAAAAGCAGAGCGTCTCGCGCGCTGACTCTCGTTTGCGGAGAGCGCCCTTTTATTAGCAAAGAGGGTGTTTTCCAGTAGCACTTCCCGTCTTCGCGCGCGGCGGAACCCCAGGGGGCACTGATACCTTTTTAGGGTACTCGGTGCACCGCGCGGGTCCACGTGCGCGTTGCGGTGTAATATAAGTAACATATTAGCGCATACTGAAGGTGGCGTACGACTCTTTATATACCAGCGGAGTTGTTTTTTTCGTTTATCATCCCCACAGAGTTTTCAATAACTTTCTCCACTCTCGCACGCGCTATGAGTCGGCCTCGTCCGCGCCAGCGCGAGCCTTGGGGCAAGCGCCCGAACGGCCCTGCAAAGCGGTACGTGCGTTTGTTCCTGTACGCGATTCTCACGATCGCTGTTATTGGCAGAGTCAGTGTGTGGCTCGGAGGATCGGAAACCGGGAACGACGCGTACTACAAATCGAGCGCCGATGCGTACGCGCTGCGAGGACGGACGCTTTCCGTAGTGGAACACGTCGTCCAATCAACGCACCCCGCTGGGATCGGCGCCGCGCACACAACACACGTGCACCTGCCAACTGGCGGGTACCTCGTCGCGTGGGTCGCGCCGCGTTCGAAAAGCGAAGCCTCAAGGCCCGCGGTGTGGGCATCTAGACGAGATGCGATTGAGGAGCTGGGCGATGATTCGTCTCATTCTGAAACGTCCAAGTGGTCCGACCCGTTCGTGCTCGCCCGGGCGCCTGGTGCACCCGGGTCGCACAGGAGCCCGGCGCTGTTCTTCGTGAACAACATGTTGCGTCTTCACTTTTCTGTGCGCGGTGGGGTTGGTGAAGTCACCGCGTTTGAAACCAGTAGCGGCGACTACGGAAAAACGTGGAGTGAAGTCGCGGAGATTAAAGACAGACTGACGGCGCGTACAAGCACCGTCCCAGCCTCCTGTGCCGTGGGAGGGACGCTTCCCCGGAAGCACTCGATCGACGGCGACGACACGCACGGCGAGTTGAGTTGCTTGGGGGAAGTTACGGTGGATTCCGAGATGAGAAATATAATACCCGTGTTGGTGATGCGCGAGGTCAAAAAAGAAGATCCTTCTGAAAAGTTTTCTGTATCTGGATTTGCAAAAGCACCGGTTGGCTTGACAACAACCTCCGCCTCCCTGTTCCGCAACCCGTTCGTGTCGAAAAGCGGCAAGCACTCGGCTTCGGTCGTCTTCGTGACCGGCGACGGGTGCTTGTACCGAAGTGATTCGGTTGACGGGGGGGTATCGTGGTCCAAGGCTGAACGTTTAGATTTCGATAATCTAAACCTCCGCGCCGTTCCGCGCGGCGGCGTTTCCACCGCCGCGGTCGGACGAAAATCAGTCGTCATGACATCGGTGTTTTTCGATACGAAAACAAAATCAACGTTGGTACGAGTGCGTATAAGTGACAATGGGGGCAAATCTTGGCCTTGGCTCAACGACGTGCCGTTACCCGGGGGGTGTTTTGATGATGATGACGGCGATGCAATCAATGACTCCGAGTGTGGAGTGCCAATCGTGGAGCCTTGGCCGAACCAAGCGGAGGGGTTCACCGTTACCTTCGGGCTAGGAAGCAGCGGGGGGATAGGGTTCGTCGCGAGTAGTATTACGGGGTTTAAAGCCACTTGCTAGATATGCTCAGTTATTTATTTCTTTGATGAGCTATTTCTTCGCTTCGCCAGCGCACCCTCCCACATTACCTCCAGGCACTTCATATTCCCTATCCGTGTGGTGCGATTCCACCCTCATCTCGTAGTTTCCCCGCTCGTTGCCCTTCGCCTGCACCACGTGTAGCCGGATGAAACTCTCCGCTTCCACGCCTTCTTTGATCTTTTCGGTCGCTTCGTTGGGGGGGAGGTGTTTGGAGTCCTGGGTTTAGAACATGAGGGGGGAGGGTGAGGGTGAGTTGTGTGTTCCACACGAACAGTGCCGTGTTTACACGAAGAGATCATCAAGCAGGGTTTCGGTACTTACGTCGAAGTGCTTGCGGATCTCCACCCTCGCGGCGGTGAGCGCGGTGGGGTCGCCCTTGAACGCGACGAAACGCGCGCGAAGAAGGCCGCGGAACAAACCGCGCGAAGTCGGAAGACTCGCCATGGGTGCGTGCGTGCCGAAGATTGGTGGGTTGAGAGATGAGCTGGAAGAGTTTGTTATTTTCTGAAAACTTCTTCGTCACGCCGAGGCTCCGTGTATACGACAGTCCGTCAGGCGCGGCCGGCGAGTTTCGGCCTGGGGCCTGGGCCTCGCGTCTCGACAACGGCCATGCAAGTCCTACGCGTCCCCTCAATGGATGGTGTGGTGCTCCAGGTACAGGACCGCGGGGTGTACTACCCACCATCTAAGGCCTCATCGTCCGAGAGTGCCCAATCCGACATCCAGGTAGTAACCATGTTACTAGTGCACGCGAACGGGTTCCACGGCCGTGTGTGGGACCCTGTGGTGGAGTGTCTGTACGCCAGCGCACGTACACGGGGTCGTGGAGTACGAGTCCTAACGTTCGACCTAAGAGCGCACGGAGGGTCCACCGTCCCTGACTCCACCTCTTCCGATGCTTTAAAAAACAACCTTCGGTGGGACAAGTTCGCGGACGACGTCTTCGCGGTGGTTCGACGCGTCAAACACACAAAACTAAACGTTAACCTACACGTCGTAGGGCATAGCTTGGGTGCGCACGCGGCGATAAGGGCGGAGGCTCGGGTGCCAGGAACGTTCCGATCGATATATGCGTTTGAGCCTATTTTTATGGTTGACGCAAAAAAGGATTTGTCGAGCGGTGGAGAATTTGTTTTTTCGCCGGACTTGCGTAAAGCCGCGTCGAAGCGAAAAGAGCGCTTCGAATCCAAAGCCAAGGCGCTGCAAGTGTTCAAATCGAAGCCCCCGATGAACGCATTTCACGACAAAGCGCTTGAATCTTACGTTGAATTCGGGTTCGTGGTGGATACCGAGGATACCAACGAATCAAAAAATGAAAATGAAAAGCGCGCTTCGAGCGTTTGCCTCGCCATGTCCCGCAAGAACGAGGCGCTCGTGTTTTCAAACGGAGGCGAGGAGCGTACGGTTGATTTCTTGCTGCGTAGTGACGATGGAAAGCAGCGTTCATTAGTTTCTTGTCCGACAACTGTCGTACGCGGGTCCACGGAAGCGGCGCACGACAAAACGTACGTGCCGTACCCGTCCGCGATCGCGCCGGTTGTCGCGAGCGTCATCGGCACAAACGCGAGACTGGAAACGCACAGCGAGTGGAACCATTTCGGGCCGCTGTGTGACCCCAAAGGGTTCGTCGAAAGTGTCTGGGAGCACGTGGGGCGGAGCGAAGGGGATGATAGTCGTGCGTTACACAAGGCTACCCGAGCTCGGTTGTAACGGTAACAATAGGACTTTTTCTTTTCGATGATTTGTATTCTCGGAACTGTCGAGACGAAAGCCTTCTTAGTCTTTCCTTTCCTTTTCCTCCCGTCACACCTCTGCGCGCAGACTCGAGCCTTCGTGCTTAAGCAACACCGCACTCGCGCGCTCCTCTCACCCTTCCTTATCTCCTTTCTTCCACGCCGTGACGCGATGGCCGACGTCTCCGTCCCCGCCTCGAGTGCTCCAAAGCACAAAAAAGTCGTACTTATATGCCTCGGAGGAAAAAGCTCCGTGGAGGTCAACGAGCGACTCTTCGCGTGGAGCAACTGCAACTTGGTGGATGAAGCCGATGACGTGCACATCATGCACTTCACGCGGACGAAGAAAACCGGGATGTCCGCTCTTCGCGCAGCCTCTTCGCAAATCGAAGGCGTGACAGTAATAGATATCGCTGCCCTCGCAAACGCTGACAAGGACGAACCGTCCAAGAAAAGCAAAGACACAGTTCGCCCGGTAGTGCCGCCGGAGTGGCTCCCACAAACCGTCATAGACGCTGCAAACAAGCACCGCGCCGCCTCCCCCTCATCTGCCGTGACCATCTTCGAAGTCACCTGCGATGCAGGATTTAACTCAGCGGAAGATTGCATCACCGCCTTGACCAGGGGCGAGTTTACAGACCCGCCCGTCGCTCTTCACGAAGCACTCGTCGTCCCTACCCCAGACGTCGTGTGCGTCGGGAGCAGAGGGCAGAAACTTTTAAAACGCTTAGTCCTGGGTTCTGTGTCTTCCGCGACGCTGGCTGGATCCACGGTCCCGGTATGTGTGTTCCGCTCTGACTTACCACCCCCGAGCGATGAGCAGGTGCAAACGCGCGTGAAGCTGAGCGACGCGGATCAGGGACCCCGGGCGGTGTGCATCGCGCTGAGCGGGTCGGACGCGTCGCACTCAGTGATCCGTTGGTCGCTCGACACCCTGCTCCGCCCTAGCGACAAAATCGTCCTCCTCCACTGCGACACACGCAAGAAACACACACGAAGAGGCTTGAGCGAGGAACATGTCGACGCGAACTTAAAGGCGTGCGAACATACCGTGTGCGAGTGGATGAGGAAGCGACGCGAAACAGCAACAGACGGGACTACTGCCAATTCAGACGCCGTCATCTCGATGCGTCTTGAAGAAAGTAACGGAGTGGCGTACGACGTGCGCGATCGAATGGTAGACTTTCTACAGAAAACGGACGTACAGCTTTTAGTCATAGGCCGGTCCAACAGACAAGGCGGGTTCTCAACCTGGAGTCTAGGCACGGTGCCGATGTACGCGGTGACGCACGGACCGTGTCCCGTGTTGGTAGTTAACGCGCCGCGGGTGAGCGATGCGTGATTTGTTTTAGAGTAATACAGAGACATTCGACATTCAAGTACCTTCTACCTTCGCGCGTTTCGCGTTCCGCTCGTCATCCTCCCACGGCTCGTTCTCCACTACGCGTATTACGTTATCAGGCGATACTTCAACCTGTACTGTTGAGTTTTTTTTTTCTCTCAGCACTTGTACTGGGAACACTCCTGTTAACTCGAAGTCATCGCCGCTGGGCCCGAAGAATCGATCCGCCAAACGTTCGCCTTTTATTTTTTGTTTAGGTTCGTTTAGAGGAGCTAGTGTGGTGTAGACGCCTTGTGCGTCGGTTCCGATACGGCAGATACCTGGTTGGGTCGTTTTGGGGAGATTCTTCAAGGGACGGCTGGGTTTCGTCAACGCATCACACACAGGTTTGGGAAGCGCATGGACGCTTTCCGGTTTATGATTGAGCCAAACGTTGACGAGAAAAGTGACTCGAGTATTCTTGTCGTCATAACCCGATACCCCTAGTTCAGGAAACACACCGTGTAACAGCCTGCCGTCGAAGGAAACATGCTTCCCTGGGCGAGGCCACGAGACGTGAATTTTAGTACACTGCGGGTCCGTATTCAGAGCGTTCGGGACGCTTTGTCCGTACCGAGCAATCAACGGAACTGTCAAATGATCAAATATCAAAGTAGGCGCGTTCATTCTCGCATCAGAACTTGCCGTTAAGTACGTCACCGTGGAAACCACGGGGTGTACGAACACCCCAGATTTCTCCCGTAGCGTCTCATCCTTGTCCCAGTGCATTTGGATTTTCTTCTCAGAGTTTTGAGTGAGTGTCTGAACCCACCACTCCATGCCGCTAGTTGTTTTATCAAAAGCATCATCGGCTAAATGCCCGACGTGCTTTTTGAAGATTCCCGCCGCGAGTTGCTCTAGCGCGCACCGCGGTTCCGCCATATCCTCGCACCCCAGCCAAAATGTGCTTTCACTGCACATCGGCGAGTCGACTATCAAACAATCCTGGACTAAATCATCAATAGGGGTGGGTATGATAGATGGGACGAAAGTTTGAAAGCTGCGGAAATCGAATCTGATCTTTTCGTAATCCACCCCGTACACGCGTCCCTCCGCGGTTAACATCACAAACACCCCCTCATCCGATTCGGAATCAGAGGGACACGCCCCGACCGAGTCCTCGGACATCGCGTCAGGTGCGCCGGACCGAACGACACCCAAACTCGCCGCGGGGTGTGTCGTGGGAAGGTTTTCGATTGCCAAAAAATAGCGCCCGTAGTCGTCAGCCCCCAGAAAAGCTAACAACGAAGTTTTCAGAAGCAACGACGCGGCCTTGTTCCGGCGCAGAGACACGTGCGCACACACAGTTCACGATGTCCACCCTCCTTTCCTCTTGCACCTCCACCTTCTCGCCGCGCTTCTCCTTCCTGCGCGCGTCTCGCCGCCGCGTGACCGCGCGTCGTCTTGCTTCTGTCGTCGTTTTCGCAACTGCAAAGGGCGCTTCTGGCCACGCCGGGACCAGGGCGAGAGAAAATTTCGACCCTCCTTCTCCAGGACGTCACAAGAGCCACCTCCCGCTGGTAACCGGCATCGAGTACGACCCCGTACCCCCCAACGCAGTGAAGCTCCCCGCGCCTGACTTGCTAGGCCAGCACCACGCCCCGTTCGAGCACGTGGTCAGCAGCCGAAGAAGTTGTCGCGATTTTTCAACCTTTCCCGAAAAGCCCGAGGGTGAGGCGCACGCGTACGTCGCCGCGGGAGTGCATCTGTACGAGGTGTCGCAGCTCGTCTGGGCCGCGCAGGGCATCACCGAGGCCGAGCAGCCCGCGGATGAGTTCGGACACGCCGCCGCTGCGAAACGAGCGGTCGCGTCTGGAGGCAGATTGTACCCGTTAACGGCGTACGTCGTGGTGAATGCCAACGGCGTCGGCGGCTTGGAACACGGAGCGTACGAGTACCTACCATCCAGCCACTCTTTACTAAAGGTAACCCAATCCACTTGTACTTTGGATGGTGAACGAGGCGCAGGGGACGAAGTACTCGACGAAGATGAATACGGTACAGAATCGAATCTCGGTACAGAATCTTCAGTAACCGACGACACTGGAGACAACTCCGTGTTCGATCGTCTAGTACAGTCTACGGTCCCGCAGATAAAATCAAAAACCTCACAGAGCTGGGCCTCCAGTGCGCCGTTGCTTTTGCTCATCGTGGGCGACGTTTCCAAAACCAAGCAACACGGCGGTTTGTACGAAACTTTCGGAGAGGAGTTGATGCAGCTTGAAACGGGAATGGTGGGTGCGACAGTGCAGTTGCAAGCCACGGCTTTAGGGTTGGGAGTGACGCCCATTGGCGCCTTCGACACAAATGAAGCTTCGCGAGTGGTTTTCGGAGACACCAAACACACCCCGGGTGTTCCAAAACTGATGCTCGTCATAGGCGTCCCCAAAGGATCGTACCGAGAGAAGGTGGGGCACGTGCGGTGGGAGGACGAGGATGAGGTGGGGGAGGCGAGATGAGTGTGATGCGAGAAACATTGCACAAGTAGAGATCCAACATGGAAAGACGTTGAAATACAAAGACACATCACCCTGTTTCAATTTTGACTACGAAACGCATATTTTCAGATTCATTCTCAACCATTCCTCACACCGCGCGCGCGCGTGTCAGACGGTCCACGAGACACGCGTGTTACCAAAACCGCCACGTCCATGGCACCGCATACGCGCGCTGCCGCGGCGAGAAGGTCGAGGGTAACGTCCTCGCCTGCCTCGACTGGACGCGGCACAGTTCCTTCCGATTTCGGAGTCACCACGATCGTCGTCGCGCTCGTGTTGGTGAATCTGGCGGGCAAGCTGGGCGACGCCTTCGCGCCGGTGTTGGTGGAACAGTACCCTCTAGCGTTATTAGCCCTGAACGCGAACGATATACACATGACCCTCACCGCGGGTCATATGAATGCATTGGCCTATGTATTAGTGTGCTTAACCCGCCGCTTGGTGGAAGACCCTTTGTACTTTTACTTGGGCCGGAAAAAGTTCGAAAGTGCCGTGCGAATATTAGATGGAATACACCCCGGCGTATCAAGTAAAGTGAACGTTATGAAACCCTGGTTCGCACGGTATAGCTCGTGGGCGGTGCTTCTGGAGCCAGGCGCTGTGGTGTGTCTGTTAGCTGGGTGGAGTGAATTGGGACGGGTAAGGTTTTGGAGCGTGAACGTGTTCGGGACGTTGGCGCGAATATTTTTGGTTCGGTGGTTTGGGGTGAACGTTAAAACTTGGTCGGTGTTTTTGACTGCGAAAGAATTCGCTCACACGCACGTACAGGTAATCACATGGACCACGTTTTTTGTCTCATTGTTTGCGATCGGGTCACTGGTAAAGGGTGCGGTTCGCGCGTTCAGAAAGAAGAACAACACCCCAAACGTTGCGAACATCATGAGGGAAATGATGGGACCTCGAATGGGGTTTCGAACGTTCTTTTTCGAGTACGAGTAATGTAGTAGAAATGAAAATGAAAATAGAGACACGACAAAACAACAAGCACCCGTCTCTATTTCTATGACTAGTTAGGGGTTATAGTACTGGTGGGTCTAACCGTACTCTCACCCCTGAAACACCAGCCGCACTCGCATGGTGTGTTTCATCTTCTTGTCGTTCACAGCGAGCATTATCGTCGGGTTGGAGGTTTCGTCAACTTGACACAGTTCCTTCATCGTCCGCGTTAGATTGTGCGCAAACGAGCTTTCCAGGACGCCTCGGAGGTAAAGGTTGCCCCCCGGATAAGACACAGAAGGTTCAAACAACTCGCCAGGGAAATATTCAATCAACGCTTTCAAGAGAAATTCTAGAGTAGCATCAGCAGGAACAGCAATCTGCTTCCCCGCTCCGCACGCCACGCATCCCTCATCCTTCTCGTACGCCACCGTGTGCGTGTACACGCCCCTGGTTCCGTTGAACATCATGTAGTTCTCCATACCGGGGGAGCACGTTGTTGCTAATTTCAGGGTCTCAGTAGTGCACGCAGCCGCAACGATCGCGTTCGTACTAGGAATGGCGGGTATGATGTTCTTCACCACGCCTTGGGTTAAGCTCAACGTGACGCCGTCGATGTTGAATTGGGTTGCTCGCGCGAAAGCCTTGTCGAAAACCCACTTGACGTGTTTTGGGTCGTCGCCGTCGAAGGGAGGAATGTCGGATTGATTGTCGGCCATGTCTAATCCTTCATTCTGCCATAAAATCAACCGCGCGAACTCGATGCAGTGCGAGGGAATCCTCGGGGTTTCCGCCAGCGTGCACAGTGGAAACGTAACCTGCGGGGGGAACAGCCACTTTGTGCATTCGAAGCAAGGGGTGACTCCTGGAAGTAAAACACGCGCGTGCCCTTTGAACCCCTCAGTGCCGCCGTCAATCATAGGCTTGATTGTGCTCTGATCGACCGATCCGTCTTTCTCGAACTTCAAGAAGCTACAAGCAACCTTATTAATGTAACTCCGGGCTTCTATGGAATCCAGTCCCATCACGATGACGTGGAACTGTTCGTACCACTCGTCTGGTTTCTCTTCGATTCTGCAGAAATGGGGTGTCACCTCAACGTTTCCGATGCGTTTCTTAATCGCGTTCGCGGCACACAGCGCTTTTGATTGGCCGACGTCAGACGCAGTGAACAGAAACTGCCGGTTTAAGTTACTCACATCAATAGTGTCCATGTCGATTACGTCGATCTTCTTGAAACCGGAGAGGGCTGTGGGGGGGAGGATTTTTGTTAGCGACAAGATTATGATTGGAGATTTAAGGCATGATGAGTCAGTCGGTCAGTCACTGCGTGTAGGACTATTAGGCATCTACAGGAGCTCTGCTTGTGGTCGTCACCCTGGTTGTGGTTCTATCTACCCATCTACGCATCTTATAATCGTACCTAGGTCCTTTAAGAGCTCGCACCCTAGCCCGCCCGCGCCCACGACCAAGACGTGCACTACGTCGTGCAGCACGGATTTGACATTCTCGCCGGGTTCGAACCCCGCGCCTACTAACGACCCACCGCGGAGTAACAAGCCGTCGATATCCGCCCACCGGCCGTGGTGGTCTCCGCGGTGGTCCACCGCAGAAGCCATCGTGGTGTTGTACGCCGAAATCCACTCGTGTAAAATGAAGGTGCGCCCCAGTTCTGAGGAGGAGATCTCAAAACGAAAAACAACTTCCACAAAATAGAATTCTCTCTCCAACTTCGTTCAAACGGTGTGCGCACGGTGACCGCGCACGGCCTTGTTCCGCGTCACCGCCGGTGACCCGCGATGGCGTGGCCGTCAGCGCCGATGTCTCAAACGCATCTTGGGCAGACTGAGAAAGCGAGGGTTGCTGTGAGGGAGACGAAGAGTACATTGCTTGATTTGGATGTGTTCATGAACGTAAACCGCTCTCGCGCCACCGAAACCGTGGCTGATGCGCAACGCGCGCTGAAAGACGTGCTTCCCCCGAACACGACTCGACCGACTGTCAGCGGCAACGACTTCTTCGGGCGGGTGACAACGAAAACGCAACACAACGAGTCTTCCAACCCGCTGTCACCCAACCGGGTATCGCACATGCAAAGCGCCTCGCCAATCGGTGTGCCAACTTTCGAGCCGTCGTCGCCGCCGCCGCCGAATGCTTCGCGCTCCTCGTTTGACGCGAGCCCGCCGCCGTCCACATCAGGACACACATCGGATGTCTGGTCGCCCTACGGATCAGCACAGTCGACACGGTCATCCCATCGCACACCCGCACGTCCTTTGCCTCCCGAGGGCGGAGAAGGTTTCCGGGCGAGGGAAGTGGGCGAGAAAGTATTCTCGCCGTCGCGGATTAACTCGAGAAACTCGCCGCCGAGAGACCGAAACGCGGATACGCGAATCGACAACGTGCGAATCGAGGACGCGCTCCGAAAGAAACGCGAGAGGGTTGACGTGACTAAAAGCCCTAATCGTACATCCAATTTGTTCTCCGATACCTCCGATGACGAGCGCTCCGATACAGAGGCTGATGAAAATATTCAGAGCCCAATCGTGAATAAAGCAACTCACACTCCGCGATCGAAACCGAAACCGAAATTGACGAAGGGTGACAACGCGCTTTTATTAGCCGACATGGCGGCTACGAAATTGGCACGCGCGCGTGTATACGGTATCGGCGCCACATTATCAGTTCAAAGCAACTCGTTGACTGGTGATTTCGCAGTGCATCCGTTCAAGACGATGAGTGATGAAACGATTGATACCGTATTCGGCGACGATAAAAATAAAAAAATCAAAAGCCCGAGACGCGAAAAAGACGAATTGACGCGTTCACTAGAGTTGTTACTCGAGCGTTTGAGCCGGACTAAAATCGACGGAACTTCACGATTCAAACTCTCCAAAGCCAACAGGATTGATGAGCTTTTGGGGACGATTGAGTCAGTCGCGGCGGCGCGAGTGCAAGCGGCCTGGCGAGGTTTTGAAGTGAGACGGGAGGTGCCTAAAATTCGAATCGCGATTGAAAAATGCTACCGAAAAAACCAGCGCCAAAAGTTTCATAAAGCATTCACCTTCTGGAAGCAACACACCACCACTAGGCGCATGTTACGCACACGAGCGCGAGGGCTAACCCTTAAACACGGCGCTAGGGCGCATTACTACTTAGGATTAAGGCTTAGTGATAGTGTAGATGACGAAAAGAAAGCCGGCGGTAGTTGCGACGCTTACGATTACGAAAGCGAATTTGGAAAATTAGGCGTCGCGAAAAGATTCCGGGAGTGGAGGTTCGTAGCGTTTGCTTTTTGCCGGTGGCGGTATAAAGTAGCATTCGGGTAGGGTTATCCGGTAGGGCTATCCGGTAGGGAAGGTATTGAGGTAGGTTTTGTATCTAGATATATTAGATATAGTTGTCTGGCTTGCTCCCGATGCAAAAATTAGTATGTTTCGTGAATAAATTTCTCGTCCCAATACTTTTTGCATCAGATCGCGGTAGGCACACCAGCCGATGACACGGCTGGTGTCATCGCCCATGGCCTCCGGTGTCCCTGTGTTCGCGCGGCGCGGGTTGCGAGCGTGCGCGCGGGTGATCGGCACGACAAGTGGCGCCGCGCTTGTGCCGTGGCGATGTTTAACAAGGCCGTTCTCGGTGACCCAAACGTCGTCGTCCACGTTTCTGCTACGCGCCCGTCCATCGATGGCCTCGATGCCGGGTATTGCACACGGCGTTTTCCACAACATAACGGTAACGGTACACGACGTTCGTCACCTGTCGCGTTCCGCACGTGTTCTCACGGTTCGCCACGCGTCCTTGTCACCTGGCGGCATGCGAAGTTCGGAACCACGCGCGGCGGAAGCGATCGCGAGCGGTGCGTTGCACGAGGTTGAGAATAATTCGAATCCGTCTTCGCAATCTTCAACTCATCCTTGGTACGAACGATCCTTCTGGACGAGCCAGGTCACCGGCATTGCCGTGAAGCAAAGCGCGCGGCTAATGGCCAATCGTCTTGATTTCGAGGACCCGCTAGGCATCGATTTAACCCTTCGAGGCGCCAGTAGTTCGGGTAACACTAATTCAACAAAAAAAAAGTCGACTCGAAAAACTTTATACGACTACGCGCTCGACGTGAAGCGAAGCCACCCCAAAAAAATAGCCCTAATCAGAGTAGGCGAGTTTTACGAAGCGTTGGGTTTTGACGCTGTTTTACTTGTGATGCATGCCGGGCTGAACCCCATGGGCACCACGGGCGTCCCGAAAGCCGGGTGCCCTTTGATAAAGGTCCAGGAGACTCTGGACCGGTTGACGCAGAAAGGGTATAACGTTGTGGTGTGTGAAGAAGTCCCGTCAATGAACCCGTACGGACAGAGGGCACCGCCAAAGGAACGGTACGTCGCGGCTATTGTAACGCCGTCGTCGCCACAGTACGTCGTCGGCGCGGCCGCGGCGGGAGACGACGTGGCGTTCGACGGCGATGCGCCGCCGCCGGTGGTGGCGGTGGCGGCGACGTCGGTGGGGTATACGTTGGTATCAGTGGAGCCTGATTTGAGACGAGCCACGGTGCTGGAGGGGTTGACTTCTGAGTCAGCTGCTGCGCGGTTAGCAAGTGTAGGACACTCGCCACCTTTATACAGGCACAAGTCGTTGGATGGGGGGTTTGGGGCGCGAGGCGCTGCTTCCGCGGGCGTCTCCGGACCTACCAGACGCCTTCGCATGGAGATTGGCAACATTTTATCGGCGGCGAGGGATGCGAGCGGAAGGTGCGACGAGTCACCATCATCTTCGGTATACCAGCGATACGAATCCAAAGACCCAGTGGCCGGTATCCTGGACATCGTCAAGTTGGAGTACAACCTGCCGCCAGACACGAACTTTGAAATCGTCAAGGTTGATTCCGGCCCGGGAGCTAGCAATAAACAAACCAACCGACCGTACCCGTTATCGCTCGCGACGGCGCAGCAACTCGGAGTGCTTCCAACGAGGTCTGTGCCTCCGATATTATCGTACGTGCTGCCTGCGTCAGTCGGAGCACCTGCCGCGTGCAGAGCGTATATTCAAGAGTTATTACTGCACCCGCCGCCGCTGGACACAGCGCACGCCATTTCATCCGCTTGTGTCCTCCTGACTTCGCTCACCCCACGCGACGGCGGCGTCCCCCGACTGGAAGTCACGCCTCCCGGGAAGATCGCCAAGCTCTTGAGAACGCGGGAAGGGTCGCACGTGTTCTTCGCTGAGTTGAGTGCGATGGCGAGGTCTGTTCGTCAAACCTTGAGTCACGACTCAGAGAAAGTTCGAGTAGCCGGTGATAATTTGTTGAACCCCACGGCGTTGAAAGTGGGACGGCCGGTGGAGAGGGAAAAATTAATCGAAGCGTGTCTCTCCACTGAGAAAATAGTCGCCTCAGTCATCGCGGAGGAGGTTCTTGAAGTGGATGGGTTTGGACGTGTTGATAGAATCGGAACCAGTGAAGTTGAAGCTGTGAATGAGTCACTCGAGGACGACGATGGTAATTACTCGGATGACGAAAACTCCGACGACGAGACTGTTTACTCAACGATTGACCAACCCCCTCGCGTTTCACACGTCCCGTCTCGGTTCCTCCGGTTAAACGAACCGTGGCGAGGACGTGTGAGACGGGAGGTTGTGGATACACACGTCACCGCTGTGGAACAAGCAGCTCTGGAGGTATCAACCGCGATTGAGCAGGACTTAATGCCGCTCCTTCGCGACGACGAAGGAGTTATTAACTCAAAAACGAAAAACAGAAAAACCATCCTGGAGCACGACCAGCGGAACAACGTTTTGTGGGTCCGGGGCGTTTCCGCTTTGAAAGCGAAAAAGGCGATTGAAAGTGGAATTAATTTGATTCACCCGGTTGACCGGTGGGGAAAGGAGGTACCTGACCGGTGGAGTACACAGAGGGTGGAACAAGCGGTGAACACGTACAGGGTGGAGTGTTCACGTTGTGGCGCAGCAGTGGCCGATTCCTTAAAAACATTAGCAGATTCCTTAAGCGGTAACGTCTCGGATTTAGTCGCCGCGGCGACGTTCAGCGCGATCGCCACCGCGGTTTCGCTACACGCGAAAGAGTGTTTAAAAAAGGAATGGCACCCTGCTACTCTACTAAACGCGGATGATGTGACGACGCCGTGGATATCGAATGGGTTGACTCCGTTTTGGATGCCCCGGGACGGTTCAGCCGTGCCGAACGACGTAACCGTCGACGGCCTCACGATTCTAACCGGCCCGAACATGGCGGGTAAAAGTACCGTGTTACGTGCGACTGCGTCAATTGCATTACTCGCGTCTTGTGGTTTGTTCGTGCCTGTGAGTAATGCGGTGGTGCCGCATTTTGATTCCCTAATTGCGCGGATGTCATCAACGGACTCACCAGCCGAAGGTTTATCTAGCTACGCCGTGGAGATGGCGGAGGTTTCCACGATGTTGGAAATCGCCACGGCCAAGAGTTTAGTTTTTATTGATGAGCTTGGTAGAGGCACAGAGGCTGCTCATGGCACTGCGATGGGCGGCGCCGTGGTCGAAGCGCTTGATTCTAAAGGCACCCGGGGGATTTTCGCCACGCACCTGCACGGTTTGTTGGATTTGAACCTGCAAGTGTCGCCGTACGTCACTAGGCGGAGAATGGAAACTGTCGTCGATCCGAATAATGGAAATCGGTTAACCCCTACTTGGAGGGTAGTTGATGGCGAATGTAGAGAAAGCTTAGCGCTGCAGACCGCGGTCGACATGGGGGTTGATGTGAATGTCGTGCAGAGGGGGAAGGCGTTGTTGAATGAAGTTCTTGCGAACGCGGAGAGAGGAGACGAATGTGGCACACATTCGCACGAAACCAAAGAATTCACGTCAAGCGCGGTCTCCTCAAATCAGCCGTCCACGTCGCCGCCGTTATCGCAGCTCGGGTCGTTCCTTCAGGACGAGTTCAACGCGTGTGTAAGTGAATCGAATGAGATTTGCTTCAGGACGTCCGACGTGGGGTTCATCAAATTCAACGAAACCCCTTCAGCTGCTTCAGGGCAGTGGACGTGCGTGTATGTTCTTCGCCGAGCAGACGGCTGGGCCTACTGCGGCGAGACGGATGATTTAGCCACCAGGATCGAGACGCACCGACAGACCGCGCGACGCGAGGCTAAAAGAAATAATTCCAATAATAGTGCCGCTCAAATCGAGTGTGTATTCGTGACCGTTCCGAAAGGTGAAGGGGGCAAAAGCACAGCGAGGTTGTTGGAGTCACGCATGATTCGAAAACTCAAAGCGGAAAACGTCCCGCTCCTGTCGGGGAGCGACGGGCGGAACACATCGTTCGGAAGTGCGGGGAGTTAGGGGTGTTAGGATTTGCTAGGGTTATTAGGGTTTATGAGGGTTAGAGGTTTAGGGTTCTCATCTTCAGGGTTACTTATATTAACACACGGACATTTACAAGCACTCTAAATACCTATAACTTACGCCAGCCCCCTTTCCCCCAGCACGATTTGCTGCCCCGCCACGGCTTTGTGCGAGTTCGCGTCCACCGGCCCCAACGCCACGCGCCACCCCGTGACCTTCTCCGTAACCTTCCTGACCCCGTCATAACCATACCTCAACCCTCTCAACGGAATGCTCATAGCAATCCTCTGTAACAACTCAGAAGCCGCTTCGGATGTAACATCCGCTGTTTTCACCGTGAATCGCGAAACGCCCTTCACGGCGTTTGGCACGGCGTAAAACACGTTGTGCACCGCTTCGCCGGCGACGCTCCCGTTGAGCGGAACCTTCTTCTCCAAACGCTCCTTCTCGTGGTTGAACTGCTTGTCCGTTAACGTGAAGTCGTAGGCTAAATCGAGTAGCGTACCACTGTGACAGCAGTCCATCACAACAACTAAACTGGCACCGGGCGCCAAGGGTTGCACTAGCATTTTAAACAGGTCATCATCCTTGATGAATCCATTTCTCGCGAAATCCACCGGCGCCAAGCACTCGTCCATCCCGTCCGCTTCATCCGAAAACGCGTCCTTGTCCTTCATGGACACGCCGTGCCCTGAATAATGCAAAAATAACGAGTCACCTCTAGAAGCACCCTTGATCAGCCACCGCAAGGCTTTTTCTATGTTCGCCTTGGTTGGGGATACGTCGCTTCCGTTGTCCCGCAAAACCCGCATGCATGTCGAGTCGTCTTTGAACCCGGAATCAACGGCGAACTTTTTCGCCTTGTCCACGTCGTTCCAAGCGCCGTCCAACGGGGAGTCGCTGTCCGTGTAGTTGATTCCGATTAGTAAAGCTCTCGTTCTACCCGCTTTTTTGAAGTTCCCGCCGCACTTGGGGTGCAGCAAACTGAACGGCTTGCGGAAGTCGAAGCTAGCGTTGGCGCAGGACAACTTTGGAACCTGGTGGTAGTTGTTTTTCTGGAGCCAGTGGCGCATCTGGACCAAGGTTGAAAGCCAAGTGTCATCGGGTAAGTCGTCGTGCACGGTCATCAACATGGCGTTGGTACACGCGCCTCCCGCCCCTCCAGGGCCCGCGTGTTTCGGTAACCCGAACTCGCCAGTTTCGCCCACGTCAGCGGACTCCTGGGAGTCGCGGCAGCCGGACAGTAAAACGACATGAACGTCATCCACGTTGTTGTTGGGAGTCGTCAACGTAAGCGAGATCGGATCACCTACCGGCGTATCCAGCTTCATCATGATCTTCGACGACGTGCGACTGAGCTGGCCCGGGCGGGGGGGCTTCTTCACGGGCTTCGACGACATCGTGGGATGAAGTCTGGGCGCGCGCCTGGCGCGTGGGCAAGTGTGCTCGCCGCTTGAGCTCCGAGCTGTCGAAGCAAAAAATCGGGGTCCAACGGAAAGTTTGTTTCGGCGGGACGACGATTTTCTCGGAAGGCATCTTTCGTCAATCACGAGACTCAACAGAGGACACTGACCGTGGCACCGACGCTTCCGATGTCATCATTTTCGTGCGTCGCCACCGCTGCACGGACAGTGGCACACGCGTCCGCGCGTGTGAAACGCCGCGACACAAACAACGCGTCTCCCTCGGCTCATGTTCCCGACAAGGAAAAGTCCCCAAAATCGATTGTATCACGTCGCTTGTGGACCACGGGAGTTAGTCTCGCCCTTACCTGTGCTGCGTTACCCGAGACTGTGTTCGCGGCTGACTACAAACCAACTGTAAATACGAACCCTGGCATCACCCGCGTAGTGCTGAAAACCGCGAGTATTCTTCCTGAGACTGCTGCGGAGTACCTGGTCCAGACCCTGGGTTTACGGCTGTTAACTCCAGTTGAAGACCCAGCGGTGGCACGCGGACGAGTGGTCGTCGCCGGGTCGTGGGGCGTCCGATTGGAACTACGAGGGGGAGGGGACGAGCCTGATATAGATGCGGGTGAGATAGGCGAACCGACCGGGTTGAGTTCTTCCCCAAGGGTCACGACATTACTATTGGCGAGCGACAACCCGGCCAAAGCTCGCAACACGGCGTTGCGAAACGGCGCAACCTCCGTTTCGCAAAACTCCGGCCCCGCGTCCGGCGAGCGGTGTTCCGGGGACGCGTTTTTAGGGTGCGCAGTTCAAATCGTCGGTCTGAACGTGGTGTTCGTGAAAACTAGTGTGAAGAAAGGCGTGCCCGCGTTGGTGAGAGTAGGAATAGAGACGAAAGGAAAAGAAGCAGAGGCTTATGCGAGTATTTTGCAACAGAACCTGTTGAACGCCGTTTCGTTGACTTCACGAGACGGAAATAAAACAGGCCAGCCCGGATTAGTGGAACGCGCCGCGGAGGATCCGAGAGCCGAAAACGGAGAAGTTTTACTGGTCCCATCAAACGCAGGCAACGGGGGCGGGTTGCAAGTAGGAGGCGCGTGGCGCCCCAGCGACGCGTGGCGAGTCATCGCAGTAGGGAGCGAGAAAAAAACAACAGCGCCGGGAAGTACTTCCGAGTAACAGTAGTTTGGATTTTTTGATAATCATGATAAATGTATGAGTATTTAGTCTAATAGTACTCAGTTTAATCGCAACTACCCCCGCACCTCGGATCACCTAATACCCCCGTACCTCTCCCTCACCTCCCGTTCCCCCGTCCCGCCCCCCTGGCTCTGCGTTCCGCGCTGAGCCCCCCGTACTTCTGCGTGTCTCTCCGCATGAAGTACGCCGAGATCAAAGCGGCGACGAGCGACAGCAACAAAATGTCCAAAAATAGCTCCTCCGCCGTCAGCGCGAGTCGCGTCGCGAACTTCTCACCCGCGAATCGAAGCGTGATGATGGCTGTCGATAACACCCCGGGCGGCTTGGAATTAGAAATGCCGTGTCGAAACCCGTACGCCAGCGCGGACCACGCCGCGGTTCGCCCGACGCGCTGGTTGTTGACGCTCATCAAGCGCATAACCTTACAACCGAACCAGTTCGACGCTAACGTGGGGGAGGTGAGGAGGAGTAACAATTTAGTTTGTCGCCGTGCAGCTCGTCGGCCGTACGCCGCGAAGGCCCCTCTACCCTTGGGAGTGCCCCACCCCGCGTACGACTCGTACATCACCACAACCGCCGCCAACGCACTTGAGAAGAAGTTAACCACGCTGCACATATCGGGGCGTTTGTCACTCGACAAACCGCCCGTCACGAACGCGCACGCGGTGACGAACTCGCTCCACTTGTACGACATCGTCACCGCGGAGAGGAAGTACACGCTTCCGCTCCACGCCGCGATCGCGTTGAATTCGTGGACTTGGTCCCTTGAAAGGCCATTCAGCCACCGCGCGAACCGCCGAATCGCGAGTGAGGGGGCGTGGTTCGCCACGATCGATAACGTCGTCCGTGCGCTCCGCTGTCGGGTGGGGGGAGCGCGAGTGGTCATCGCGTTTTTGGGTTCGGTAACGATAAAGACGTCGACACGAAAGTAAAAGTGACGCGGAAAGGGGGGCAAACGCCTACGGCGTGCCTGGGAGCGACCCCGCGCAATGCGCAGTGAGGAAGATTCAAATCAGATTGTCTTCAAGAACGATTTAATACTATTTTTGTCAAATCAACAAATCTGCAAATCACGTACCCTCGCCCCCGTCTACCTATTCCGCTATTTATTTTTCCTGAATCCCCACGCGTTCGCCGCGTTCCGTTCCGCGCTGACCCCCCCGTACAACTGCAAATCGCGTCGCATGAAGAACTGCGCGGTTCGTTCCGCGATTAGCGTGGGGACGCAAATGTCGAATAGAAATTCGCCAAGCGTCGGGACGGCTCGCGACGAAACTTTTTCCCCTAAATACCTCCCC
>MDSY01152052.1_pt1 | contig 44044 bp, 50 predicted proteins | sample 811131 | NCBI WGS metagenome assembly MDSY01 (sample SAMN05326643, study PRJNA326480) | marine metagenome | isolation source: seawater | place: Atlantic Ocean: South West | collected 2010
GACCTGCAAGACGCGTGGTGCCGCTGACGCGAGGTCGGCGACAACGGCGTCATGGTGGTCCGCAGTCCGGGCTCCGGAGCGCGGCGCGAACAACAGGCAGATGCGGCGACGGCAGTCATGACCACCGCTGCCGAGCGACGTCAATTAGCCGGAGTCCTCCGTGAGGACCGAGACGATGTCCGGATACCTGGCGCTCAGGAAGACGACGCGCACGTAAGGTTCCGACTGTTCACCAAACGATTCCAGCGTCAGGATCGACGATTGCGACCGAAGCCAGAATCGAGGAACAAGGGATGTCCGACCCATGGGTTCAGAACACGCAGCAATGGATCAATCTCACCTACCCGGGCATGCTGGGAATCCTGCCGCTTGTCGTTGACGGACAGACCGGATGGAACACGATCTACGCTCTCATCCGAGCCCTCCAGCACGAGCTCGGCATCACCGCGCTCTCGAACAATTTCGGACCGGGCACCCTTGCCGCCCTCACCGCGGTGAGTCCGGTAAACGACAGCACCGTGAACAAGAACATCATCCGCATCGCGCAAGGTGCGATGTATTGCAAGGGCTACAACGGTGGCAACGGCGCACTGGACGGCGTATGGGACGCGGTCCCAGTCGCGGGGATGCAGTCACTGCGAACGAACATGGGTCTATCTGCCGGGGACGGATCGATCGAGCCCAAGGTGTTCAAGGCACTACTGAACATGGATGCCTTCACTCTCGTGTCTGGCGGTACGAGCGCGATTCGTTCAATCCAGCAGTCACTAAACGGCAGATACCTCCATCGACAGGACTTCTACGTCATCCCGACTGATGGCTACTACACACGTGACGTGCAGCGTGCCCTGATGTTCGCAATCCAATACGAAGTTGGAATCGCGGACGGCGTCGCGAACGGTAACTTCGGTCCGGCGACCAAGTCCGGGCTCCAAACGTACGGCGCACTCACGCTCGGCAGCACCGACACCACAAGGTATCTCGTCCACCTATTCCAGGCCGCACTGATATTCAACGGCTACAGCGTCGCCTACGACGGCAACTACGGAAGCGGCACCCGAACGCAAACACTCGCGTTCCAAGAGTTCGTCGCACTCCCGCAGAACGGCAACGCCGACGTCCAGACCTGGGGCTCCCTCCTCGTCTCCACGGGCGACGCAGACCGGCCAGGCGCAGGAGCCGACTGTGTCACGACGCTCACCAGCGCCCGACTCACGACACTTCGTGGCGCCGGGTACGAGTACTTTGGCCGCTACCTCACCAACGCGACAGATGACAACCCCGACAAGTGTTTCAAACCCGGCGAAGCCGCTCGGATCATCGCGGCTGGAGGGAAGATCTTCCCTCTTTTCCAGACCGGCGGCGGATCGCTCGAGCACTTCACCTACCAGCGTGGCAAGGAGGTCGCGGAGGAGGCTGCCAATGCCGCATGGTGGTACCGCATGCCAGCCAATGCCGTCATCTACTTCTCCGTAGACTTCGATGTGCAGGACTGGGAACTCACCGACTTCGTCATCCCGTACTTCCAAGGCGTCAACGAGATGATCGATGAGTTTGGTAGGAACTGGCGAGTCGGGGTCTACGGCCCACGCCACGCGTGCGCCCGTATCTCTGGCGAGGGACTAGCGACGTACAGCTTCGTCTCCGACATGTCCACAGGGTATGCCGGAAATCTCACATATACGCTGCCTGCAAACTGGGCCTTCGATCAAATCCAGACCATCACCGTCGGAAGCGGAAGCGGAGCGGTCGAGATCGACAAGAACATCGTCTCGGGCCGCGACGCAGCTGTCTCAGCTCTCGCAGCTGCGGTCGGCGTCGGTGACGATCCGCAGATACCTTCTTCACAGCTAGACGCGTTCGAGTCGGAGTGGTACGGCGCATGCACCCGCTACCCCGACGAGCTCTTGGGTAGCACCACCCCTCAGCTGGAAGTGATGGCACTCAACCGGTCGAACGTCAAGACGAAGGTGGAGAGCCATGACGCGTTCATCACGAACCTCGCCAGCGAGTACAACATCTACAAGGCGCTGATCATGACCCCGCTGATCTGGGAGTCGATGGTTATCAACATAGGTGACGATGTCCAGGACAGCCGGGTGATCGCGTACTACGCAGCGGTGCTCGCGGGTCAAGCCCCACCAGCCCTGTCCGTCGACGACAGTTCTACGGGACCCTGTCAGATCTTCGCGCGAACCGGCATTGACGCTCGAAACTGGGCGCGGAGCAGAGGTTTCATCACGGATGGTCCGTACAGCGCGAGCGTCCCGCAGGACATGTTCGACGTGTGGGAAGGTCTGCACAACGACGAGGAGTTCAACATCGAGACCGCGATGTTCGAGATGATGCGTCAAGCCGAGGTCCGCTCGAGCATGGCTCCGTCCAGCCTCCGCGATCTCACTCCGAGCCAGGTTCTCCAGATGTGCTGGGGGTACAACGGGGACGTCTACTATGGCCGCCATCGCGCCCAGCTCTACTACACGATCATGCGGTGGGAGGATTCATTCCGTTGAACGTCGCCCATCGCACCCTGACCCCGGTCCAAACATGCTGAATACGGACCGCACCTCACACACGTATCATCGGCACATGACCACCGCTGCCAGTCTCGACCGCGTGGGGGAGCCTGTGCTCTCCGGGTGGAAGACGACCGGCCACGCGATTGGCTTCTGGCTTCTCGCAGCGATGGGCATCGTCGTGACGACCGGGGCCTGGTTCTGGCTCGCGATCGTCGGTTTAGAGGAGACCACCGAACAGCCCAAGGCCCTCGCCTCGGGGACAACTATGACGGGCACCGCACTCTTCTTTGGTGTCGTACCGCTGGTTGCGGTGCACCTCGTAGGATTCGCAATCCTCATGTCGTACGGAGCATCGAGGCGACACAACCGGCAATCCGGGCTCTGGCTGGGCGCTGGGGCGACGATTGCCGCGTCGTCAATCGGGCTCACGGTGCTCTTGCTCTTCCTCTACGCCTAGCCTGCATCGATGAGACACGAGGGTTCGGCGGAGTTGCGCCTAGGCCGTGTTGATCAAGAGCTTTCGCTCCCCGCTGGGACAGTCTTGAACGGTGACGCGACAGGAGATCTCTGACGAGGTGTGGTCCGTGATGGAGCCGTTGATGCCGACGGTGTCGGGTCGGTCGAGGCCGTGGACCGATCATCGGCTGGCTATCGAGGGGATGGCGTGGAAGTATCGCACGGGTGCGCCGTGGCGTGACGTGCCGGAGCGGTTCGGGAAGTGGAACTCGATCTACAAGCGGTTCAGCCGGTGGGCCGAGGACGGCACTTGGGAGAAGCTGCTCGCTGAGGTGCAGAAGCAGGCCGACGCCGCAGGGAAGATCGATTGGGTCGTCTCGATCGACTCGACGATCGCGCGTGTTCATCAGCACGGCGCGACCCTGAATCGGGACACAGGGGGCTCTTCCGAATCACAAGAATCCGTGGTTCGAGCCGCCTGATCACGGGATCGGTCGCTCCCGTGGCGGGCTCACGACCAAGCTGCACTTGGTCTGCGACGGTCGCGGCCGGCCGCTGGGGATGATGATCACCGGCGGGAACATCAACGACACCACGATGATGACCGCCGTCCTTGAGGACATCCGCGTCCCCCGCGATGGGAAGGGCCGCCCCCGCACCCGTCCCGATCGGGTGCTCGCCGACAAGGGCTACCCGTCGAAGGCAAACCGTGCCTGGCTCCGTGACCGCGGGATCGCGGCGACGATCCCGGAGCGTGACGACCAGATCGCGCACCGGCGGAAGAAGCCTGGCCGACCAATCGACTTCGGCGACCAGCAGCAGGAACGCTACAAGGGTCGCAACATCGTCGAACGCTGCTTCAACAAGCTCAAGCAGTGGCGCGGCATCGCGATGCGCTCTGACAAGACCGCCCGCAGCTACCGCGCCGCCGTCAGCCTCGCCGCCACGCTGATCTGGATCAAATCAGACTTGATCAACACGGCCTAGCACTCAACGACAAGATGCCCGCTGGACGGAGAGCCCTCCAGCTCCCTCCTCACCCTGCTCACTCATGTTTTCCCCGGAGAACTGCGCTGATGACGACGAGGCCCCGGGCATGGTCGTCCGCTCGAACCACTTCGTCCGAGTCCCCAAACGAGATGAGTCGCTCCAATGACCTGAACGATTCGTCAAATGAGGGGGGGTCGCCAGGAACAGCGGGCGTTATCGCAAGCGGCGTTCTCGCTTGTCTTGCGGGCCTCGCCGGGATTCTCTCACTCGGCATGACGGGGCTCGCGTGGTACAACGGAGAGCTGCGTGAGACAACAAGCTACGACTCGACCGAGGCAGGTATCGGCTACGGCATCGCGTGCTTCCTCTGGGTGGTGGCGGCTGCGCTGATCATCGTTGCGTTCGTGCTGGCACTAATACAGGCGCGGCGACAGCCGGAGCGTCGGAAGTTCTTTCTCGCTCTTGCCGGCCTTGTGCCCGCGGGGTGCGCGGTCGTCGTGGCCATCGGATGGTTCTTGCTGCTCGCGCCAGGAGGCGCGACCTTCGCGCCGTAAGGCACCTGCCGCGCCCCCTCCCCCAATGAGGCGTACACCAGCTGCTGGTTGCCTGCAGACGTGTCGCTGAGGGTTCGTCAGCTCACGCAGGTCAGTTTCGTGATGCTGGTGGAAGCGTAGGCGAGGGAGCCACCGGCGCTGACCGTGGCGAGGACGGTGCCGCTGGAGTTCTTGCCCTGCACGTAGCCGCTGCTGCGTGCGTTCGCGAGCGATCGGACGACGCTGAGAGCGCCCGTTGACTGTGTCGTGTTGCAGGCGGAGAAGCTGAGCTTGCTTCCCGAGAGATTGTACCCGGAGTAGGCGCAGTAGTAGCCGGTTGCGCAGGACCCGACCGCCATCGTGGTGATCAGACCCTCGTCGGCCGCAAGAGTGAGTATCACCGCCCCGTCCTCCCAGGTGACCTCGTTGGGTGCTGTCTGGGATCCACCGGGGAACTCCGCGAGCACGGCGTCAACGCGGGCTTGGAGCTCGCTGGTATCGTCCGCGTACGCCGCGACACCAGGCGTGAACAGAGCCAGGGCAAGAGCACCTACAGCGGCAAGAACGGCGAGTCGACGAGAACGGGTACCGGTCATTTCATCTCCATATCGTGTAGTCAGTCACGGCGCCGGCGGGAATCCCGAAGTCCGGGAGTCCGTCGATCGTGTTGGTCTCTGCCGCGAGGATTCGCCAGGAGGCAGGGTCAATGATGAGTCGGGTGCGGTAGTCGGGCTGAAGGTCGGTGGGCTCGGTGTTCAGCACTACCCCGGACCGACCGGCCCGGTCGGTCGTCTCCCCCGCCACTGTGACACCGGCCGCGTCGAGGACAACTGTGATCGCGGCGCGCTGTGCCGCTTCGCTGAGCGTCCACACTTGCATCAGGGAGGTGACCGCGAGGACGTAGTCGCCCGCCGACGGCGCGTCAGCGTCAGTCCCGCCTTGTTCCCTCAGGAAGGCTTGGAGGTAGGCGCGCATGCCGTCGACGTCATCAGGTGGCGCGGTGGGGAACGGCGTGACGAGCTCGCCAGGCGCCCAACTGTCCTCGTAGAGGATCGTGCCTGTCGCCTCCGCGGACGCTGGTACCGGTTCAATCGGGGAGCCGTCGGCGGACATGGGGACTCCGGCGATGACCCGACTCGTGCCAGAGAGATCGTCGTTCCACTCGATCTGCGTCCGCTGCGGCTGTATGAATGTCGCGGTGGGGCTGTCCAGGTCGAGCTGCACGAACCAGCCTTCCCACTCCGCACCGCGGCGGGACTCGGCAACCTCAGGAGCTGGGACACCGGTCATCGATTCCTCCAGCAGTGTCTCCACAGTCCAGGAAGTCGGTTCGAGCGGCAACCGGTCCGGCGTGATCGCGACGGCGGGCACCGGCCGCAAGATCACGAGCGCGATCACGGCGACGACGGTCACGGCTGCCGCGAAGCCTGATCCGGCGAGCACCAGTGGCCGCCATACACGACGCGGCGAGACTGACCGCGCTGATCGATCCCATTGAGGCGTGCGGCGTCCGGTGAGCAAGTCATCCAACGTTTTCACCGCGTGCTCGGGCAGGGGCTGTCCCTCATGAGGATTGGCCTTGCGAAGGCGCCGACTCAGATCATCCATCCAAATCACCACCCTCAACCAACCTCGGCGAGATGCTCATGTGGGACTCCTCCATGAGCATCGAACGGATCTTTGCCCGGGCGCGAGTGAGTCGCACCCATACTGCCCCCGTGGAGCAATCCAGGAACGTCGCCGCCTCAGATGCTGACAGGCCGTCCCAGTAGGTGAGTTGCAGCACCAGCGCGTCAGCAGGGCGCAGCCGGGCCATCGCCGCTCTCACCTCCAAGTCGTCCTCGTTCTCGTTCCGCGCCGCTGCGGTGAGTTCTTCGATCACAATCCGCTGCATGCGAGCCTGGGCACGGTCGCGTCGCTGGTACTCGTTTCCGATCAGGTTGCGAGCCGCGCGAATTAGCCATCCGACCGTAATGGTCACTCCATTTTTTTGTTTCTCCAGGGCCCGGGCGTAGGTCTCCGCAGTAAGGTCTTCAGCAAGCGCATGGTCGTTCACGCGCTGGTAGATGTAACGCAGGATCGTCCGGTAGCTACGTTTGTAGAGAGTCGTGAAGTCCTCCGGGTCCGGCTCCACGTCTACTCCCCCGCGTTCATGACCAATCACACTCACATGACTTGTTTGGCGAGAACGTCGAATCCTTACACCGGCTCTCGAAGACCCCGAATGCGACCGCGGCCCACCCCCAGCAGTCGTCCGCCGCGCCGCACGTAAGGATTCCCTGCTCCCGCAAACACTACTCAGCACACGCGTCAGATCGGGGCCCGCGAGCACGGCGATACTGCTGCCGATGATCGTGCCGAACCCTGTGCAATGGCGGAGCGAACCAGGGCAGAGAGGGAGACCCATGAGGACTATGAGACAAGCCCGACTGGTGAAGACGACGATCGGACTGCTCGCACTCGCGGGTACTCTTCTGGGCGGCGCGCCGGCTTTTGCGAACGGTGACACCGGTACCGGAACCGACAACAACCAGGACGACTCCGGCACGGTCTTCATCGATGGCCGTACATTCGGGCCGGAGGACGGCGTCGAGGTCACCGAGGAGTGGGTCGTGCTCCCCGAGCCGGGCTCCGGTGGGACTGTCGGTGTCGAATGGCCATCGACGCCACCACCGGGAATGGTTACGCCGATGGTGTACTGGGGCTCGAGCTATGCGTATTCGACCGAGACCGCGTGGGTGTGGTACGAGGGACACGCGAAGGCTGCTGCGAATGTCTATAGCGGTCAGCGAATCATCCAGGTATGCATCCAATTCCAGCGCTCCGGCGTCGGAATCGCTGACAAGAGGTGTTCCTCTGCGAGCAGCAACGGCTCCTACTGGTCATCGGGGCCTGACGTCGTTTCGTATGCCACGGACTCACTCGGATTCGATGACCCGCAGACGATCATGTACATCTGGACGACGCGCATCAACCCGCAGATCCTGTGAGAATCACGCAGGTCTGGTCGTCTTGCGGCGCGCGGGTCGGGTCTCTCCATTGGTGCGAGACGCCGCCCCGTGCCCACGCGCCTGACTATTCGCTGAGAACCCCGGGCGAGGCTGTCCCGTCGTCGTCGGCACGATACGTCAGTATGTCTGCGGGTTGGCATGCGAGCACCTCGCAAATCGCGGCGAGCGTGGTGAAGCGCACCGCCTTGGCGCGGCCGTTCTTGAGGACGAACACGTTGGCGGGTGTGATGCCGATCGCCGCGGCGAGCTCGGCGACCGTGAGCTCGGACCTCCTGAGCTGCTCATCGAGATGAACGTCGATCGGCACTAGATCACTTCCTCCAACTCGTCGTGGAAACGGGTCGACCGTCGCAACAGCCCGAGCATCGTCCACACGACCAGCGCGAACGTCAAGCACAGCAAGAACAGTCCGATCAAGCCATACATCGCCAGCGGCGGTGTGTACTCCCTCACGCTGAGTGCGACAAAGGCTGCGACCAGCAGCACGAGCGCGATGACAGCGACCACGATCAACGCACGAACCCACGGCACGGCGGCCGACGAGAAGATCCGCTCCCGCGCGACCAGAGATACCAAACGCCAGACGACTACCAGAATCGCCTGCCCGCAGCCGATGAACAGGATCGACCACACCAGCGCCGGAACGAACAGATCCCACGCTTCGGGGAAGACGTGAACGACATCAAGCCCTAGGCGCGGCACGAAATACCCCTCGACAAGCAACGAGAAGAGAAACAGCAGGACCAGCAAGACCCGCACGGCCCAGCGAAAAGCGATCGGCATGTTGCCCTCCAACTATCGCAAAACGATATATCGAATAACGATAGTAGATCACATGTCGAGGGCCGCGCGACCGGATTCAGACCAGAAGTAAGGATTCCCCGACTTCGCAAACACTACTGAGCAACGCGCTGCACCTCAGCGCGACAGCGACCAGCGCGACTATTGGTCACCGCCCCGCAGTCCAGGCCGCGACGGGGCGAACCGGAAAGAAAGGGAGAGCTATGACGACCACGAGACATACCCGACTGGCGGGAGCGACGATCGGATTGCTCGCGCTCGTTGGTGCCGTCTTCGGTAGCGCGCCGGCATACGCAGACGACGAAGGGGACACGCCTGCAGAGTTCTCCGAACTCAGCAGCGACGAGATCGCCCTGCTCGAATCCGATGACCCGGTGACGATCACCATCGATCCGGCGACCGGCGCCTTCGAGAGTGTCGAATTAACGCCGGTGCTGATTCAACCGAACAGCGTCTACAGCATCTGCAACACGGGGCACGCATGCTGGCACGGCTGGCTGTCACCCCACATCTGGTACGGGTTCGATGGGAGCGGCGCGACCGGAACGTGGCCGAACCGCGGAAGCTTCTACACCAGTGGCTACTACGCGAGGCCGTGCTGGCTGTACTCCGGCTCCACCGTCTGCGCTGAGGCGTACAGCCCGAAGTACTCCACCATCACGTGGGGGCAAGAACTCACAGGCAAGAGGGTGTACCTCACCACGTAACGCCCGTCTCAGCCGGACTCGAACGCAATCCAGGCGCTGCCACTACGCATCAAGCTCGCGACCTCTAGGACACCGATACCCCGCACTCAGAACCGGTCAACGCTCCTGAGTGCGGGGTATCAGCGTTCCCTAGCGCTGCGGTGGGATGACGAAACCTTCGGGTAGCGCATTGTCGTGAACGACGCCGTTCTGGTCCCCGACGCTGAGGATCGTGTGCGCGTCGAGATTGAGTACGTCTCCGGCGTAGAGCGCATCGCCGTCACGGCGGACGTAGTTGACCCAGTGGAGCCACTGTTCGCCGACGCAGAACCGGGCGCCGATCGTCGAGATGACGTCGTTGGGTGCGACCCTGTAGGCAACCGGGACACCTTGATCGTCCAAGATCGCTTCGCCTGCCGCGTGGGGCATCGGGCCTCGGTCCACGGGGACCGCCAGGGACGCCCCACCGAGTTGTTCGACCTCGGTCTGGTCCGCAAGGGGGTATGCGGGAACAGCTCCTTCGCACGGGCCGGGATCAGCCACCGACCCAGGATCCATCGTGGGCACGGTCGTGGGAGACGGCGCTGAGGTGGCCGACGGGCTCGGCCCCGCGGTCAGAAGCTCCGATGCTGGCGGGGATGCCGTGCACGCCACCGAAAGCGAAGCGATCCCCGCGACGCACGCAATGACTGCCAGTCCTCTCCTCCTCATCCAAGGGAGTCTAGATCGCCTCGCCGGATGATGTCCGCTACGGATATTGCACCGGTGGACGAGCAGAGCACCGAGCACAGGCAGCTACGGGGCGTGCCCCTGCATCGCGTTTGGCGCGGCGGAACAGCGAGCGGTCAGTTACCCCCGCGACCGGGATGCGTCTCGGCAGCGGAGGGATCACACCGTCGGCGGTCAACACGGGGACGACGCTACGGCGCAGCGAGCTTCGCAGACCGGTCAACGCCCGATTCCGTAGGGCGAGTCGGGAGTCAGAGCGTGAGAGCCATCGTTCGGACGTCTGGCCGGTCGCTCATCGGCAACTGCTGGAAGCCGGCCCGTTCGTATGTTGCGATAGCCGGCGCATTGTCCGCAACGACATTCAGCGTCAGAGCTCGTGCGCCAAGCGCCCGAGCCTCCTCGATCGCCAGGCGGACAAGCGCGCTACCGTAGCCGCGACCCCGCCTGGACGGATCGACGATCACCCTGCCGATTCGGGCCGTGCCCTCGTCCAGAGCAAGGTCAAAGTGTCCGATCACGTCCGCCCTGTCGTCGATCATCACCCACGCACTGACGGCATCCGTAGCGGTCATGGCCGCCAGCTGATCAATCGTCAATGGCCACACCAGCCTGGGCCCGGTGAACATGTTCAGCGCATCCGCATCTGCGATCCACCCGACGACCGTCGATATGTCAGCGTCGACCCGTTGCCGGATTCTCAGCATGACGCGCTCACTCCGAGACCTCGATCACGATCCGGCCGCTACCGTCGATGACGCCGGGCCCCTTACCAGGTGTCGGAGCCGGGGCCGGGATCTGCTGCTCGGCCTCCCAGGTGACTCGAGCGTTGTGAGCAGAAGGGTGAAAGAGCTCATCGAAGCCGAGGAGACCAGCGGATGAAGGAGCCGTCGTGTCACCCGCACGGTGCCGTCGGCGAGCAGCGATCCCCACCGCTCCGAAGACGATCGGGACGAGCAGCACGACAACAATCGCGCCCCAGCCCCAGATGTCGTCCATACGCCCCAGGGTACGAGCACGGTCTCGGCCTCAACTCCACCGCACGGCGGAGATCTCCTTACAAGACGCGCGGCAGCGCTGACACCACACATGACCGCGGACACTCAGGGCGGCCGTCGGACTCCCTGTAAGGTATCCGCTTCCCACCAAACGTATCCCTCGAACGATCATCTCGTGAGCAGTTGAACGGTCATCTCGTGAGCAGTTGGAGGTCAAGATGGAAGCGGTCACTGAGTCAGCGAGCGATCTGATCCCCTCGTCTCGTTCGAGGTCGCGCTTGCGCGTCTCGATCCTCGCGTGCGCAGCAGTCGCACTGTCGATTCTGGTCCCCCTTCGCGCGGACGCTCAAACGCCTGGGGAGGCGGAGGCGATCTGCCCGAACGGCTCGACCTGTCTGTGGCGGGACGCGAACTGGGAGACGCTGGGGTACGCCGGCCGGTATCGGAACTACTTCTACTACATTCCGGACTTTTCCGCGTACACCTATCCGAGCACGATCACGTCGCTTGCCAACACCGTGTCGTCTGCGTACAACGACGGCAACTATGAGTGGACCTACTTCTTCACGGGAACGTACCGGACCGGAGATTGGGCAAGAGCGTATATCGATGTCGCGGTCAACTTCGGCTGGCCCTACAACGACAACCTCGAATCCGGCTACTACGAGAGCTGCCTCGACGGTGTCTGCTGACGCACGGTGAAAGACGGGACAAGGACGATGAGAACTTCAAGAACCCAAGCCACAGTCGCGGGCTCCATTGCCGGGCTGCTACTGATCTCCGCTGTCGTGGCGTCTGCCGCTGCGACAGCCGCTGCGGCGACCACGACAACTTCGGGCGACGTTGCGACGGTGGAGATCGATGTCGAGCAGGACCAGTCCCGGTGGGCTCTACCATTGGACAGCTACTTGATCGCGGATCCCCACGCAGTTGCCTATGGCGAGCAACTCGCGGTACAGCCATGCCTGGAAGAGGCCGGATACGCCTGGCCCGTCCCGTGGCAGGACCTCACCGAGGAACGATTCGAGTGGATGAATGATGCAGGTCGCACTCTGTTCAACGCCGAGCTTGCTGCGCGATCGGGATACCACCGACCGATCACCACGTCACCGAGCATCCAGGCCTGGGACGAGTTCGGCGTGTACGTGAACAGCTTCAATGCCGACGACGCGTTCAACGCCGTGTTCGACACGTGCCTCGATGCAGTCCGAGCGGAGAACCCCATGCCGAACATGGACGACCAGATGTACGTGTATGGATTGATCGCCGAATCCAAGCAGATCGCGCTCTCGAGTCCCGCCCTGTCAGACGCTGCCAAAAGGTGGAACTCCTGCCTCCAGGAAGCGGGGATCGATGCCCCTGCGACACCCGAGATGATGCCGACAGACCAGATGAAAGCGACCTTCGGTCTCGACGGGAGCGAAGCTCAACGTGCGGCGGGAGCGACACCGGACGAGATCAAGCTCGCGACCCAGGACGCGGAGTGCGCGGCGTCCAGCCGGTACGACGAGATCTTCTACAAGACCCAATGGGACAGCCAAGTAGTGCTCATCGACAACAACGCCCCCAAGCTGTCGCAGATCAAGGCCGATGTCGATCGATACGCACGCGGCATCCAGACGTTCATCGACGCGTACGCACCGTCAGGGCCTCAGGGCTAACCCACCACGTCCAGGACGAAAGACCATGAGGGAGTACGCAATGAGCACAGTTCATTTCCGAGTTGACCGCACCCGCTCGCACAATACTCGGCATCGAATATTCGCGATCCTGGCGGGAGTCCTCCTCGCGATCACCGCCACGCTAGGTCCGGCTGCGGCAGCCTCAGCGTCGGACTGGGGAGGGTACGCCGACCCGGCAAGCTGCAGCGGAAACGACCTGGTCAAAGAGGTCAATGTCTACAGCAACTCTGGCGTATACGTCGGACTGCTTCAAATCAAGTACTCAAACGGCTGCCCGGGAAACTACGCGCGATTCCAGAGCGCAGTCGGTTCAGCTCAAACAGTCGCGCTGAGCATCCACTCACAGGTCGGATGGCAGAACTCGGCCGGTGCAGACGAGACAAACGCCTCGGTCGTGTGGACGCGGGTCATTCAGCTCAACGACCCCAGCGACACAGTGTGCGCGTACCTGGACCTTACCTACTACGGGTACGGGACAGCGTCAGGGTGGACCTGCGCGTGACTCCACATCGTTCCCGACAGCGATGAAGAGACCCCGAAGCTGTGCGGCTTCGGGGTCTCTTCATCCGAACTCTGTAGATCGGCGCGCAGTGGGGTGACTAGATACCGCACGCGCATCCCGCGATCAGCGCGAACGCTCCCCCACGGGCGGTACAACCAGATCACGCACCGACGCAAGAAGCCAGGACACTCGATCGGCTTCGGCGACCAGCAGACGGAGCGCGACAAGGGCCCGCAACTTCGCCGAACGCTGCTTCAACTGGCTCAAGCAGTGGCGGGGCATCGCGATGTGCTCTGACAAGCTCGCCCGCAACTACCGTGTCGCGACCGGCCTCACCGCCACGTCGCGACCAGAGCCGCGGCGACGCATAGCGACACACGTCGCCGCTGTCGTAACACCGCTTGACGGCACTGAAGGGACGACCTCTCGGCACCTGGAAGACCCCCGGGGATTGGCGCGCTCTGCGGGAACTCCCTGGCGTACCTGCTCATCGATACCTCGCCTGGCTCGGGCGAGGTACGCGAAAGGAGCAGCCATGGCCTCGGAGCAAGACAGATCGACCCAAGAGGTGAAACTTGATGAGATCCACGCGCGCCTCGCGACAGCTGTTGAGCAGCTGGTCTCCGGGGATGACTGGCGGCAAGCGATGGGGTTCGCCGCTCGCTTTCGATCGAGGTCGTTCAGGAACACGCTGCTGATCTGGGCTCAGCACCGTGGCACCTTCGAGAGTGGGCTCGTGACCGAGCCCGAGCCGACGTATGTCGCCGGGTACAGGCAGTGGCAGTCGCTTGGCCGTCAGGTGTCGAAGGGACAGCCGGGCTACATGATCTTCGCGCCGGTGACGGGTCAGTTCGCGTCCTTGACGCCGCACGATCCAGAGTCCTGGCGGCGACTCAGCAGGTTCGAGAAGCCCCGCCCCGGCGAGGCGGTCCGCTCGCGGATGGTCGCCGCGCGAACGGCCCATGTATGGGATGTCTCGCAGACCTCGGGCGATCCGATTCCCGAGCGGCCCGTGCCGCGGCTGCTGGAAGGCGACGCGCCGACGGGGCTATGGGCGGGACTGGCGGCGCTGGTTGAGGCGGATGGGTACCGGGTGCTGAGGGTCGAGCACGAGGGAATGATCGGCGGCGCGAACGGCCTGACCGACTACGGGGCACGTACTGTCGCTGTGCGGTCGAACATGGCTGCGGCCGCGCAGGTGAAGACGCTCGCGCACGAACTCGCCCATGTCCGCCTCCACGGCCCCGGCAACCCGGATTGGGCGGGGCACCGTGGGATCGGCGAGGTCGAGGCGGAGTCGGTCGCGTTGATGATCGGCGCCGCGCATGGCATCGACACCGGTTCATACACGATTCCTTACGTCGCAGGATGGGCGGGGACGGTCGCGGACAAGAACCCCGCCGAGGTGGTGCACGCCACCGGCGAACGGGTGCGGAAGACAGCGGGTGTGGTTCTCGACGCACTCAACACGGTTCAGCTCGGCGACGGGCTCCCGCCTGGTCTGACCCGCGTGAAGACACGACCTCATGCCGAGCGGATACCGTCGGCACCGTTCGGGCAACGCCGTTCAGAGGTGGGTGGCGCGGCGAGGAGTCTGTGATGGACCCCGCGCGTCTGTTCGCCGCTGTTGCGGGGATGCCGCTGCCGGACGCCGCAGCGCGGATCGCTACGGGCGGGGTGCCGGTGTTCCCATGCGTACCGGGTGGCAAGCGCCCGCTGGTCGAACACGGTTTCCATGAGGCGACTGCGGCGGCGCGGCAGGTCGCCTCATGGTGGCGGCGGTGGCCTGCCGCAAACATCGGTGTGCCAACCGGCGCGGCGTCGGGCGTGGAGGTGGTGGACGTGGACCGGAGGACCACCTCGTCAGGATTTGCCGCCTTCGACCGCGCCCAGAAGGCGGGGCTCGCGGGCGGATGGTCGGCGCTGGTACGCACGCCGTCAGGCGGGATGCACGCCTACTACCCGGACGAGCCGGGACGGCCTCAGCGGTCGTGGCAGGTGGCCCGCGCGCATCTGGACTTCCGTGGGACTGGCGGTTACGTCATCGTGCCTCCCTCGACGATCCCGGTGGCGGAGCATCTCCTGGGCACGTACGAGCTGATCAGCGGACCACAGTCCACCCCCGGGCCGATAGACGCGTTGGCGTTGCGAGATTTCCTCACCCCACGCCCCGAACACCCGTTCCGGCCGGATGGTGGGTCACGGGCCCAGGATGCGCGCCGGCTAACCGTGTGGGTCGCTGCGCTCCGGGAGGGCGAACGTAACCGTGGGCTGTTCTGGGCCGCGTGCCGTCTCGCAGAGACCGGCGCCCCACTTGTGTCGGCGCTGGACATGCTGGGGCCAGCGGCGGAGCACGCCGGGTTGCCACCCAGCGAGGTGTTCACCACGATCCGTTCCGCCTACCGCACCGTCGGCGCCACCTCCCCTCGGACTGGCATCGCCGTCGCACCGCGCAACGATGCGCAGCGCAGAGCGGCACCGGTCAGAGGCGGGGTGCTCTCATGATCGACGAGACACGGTCATGGGGTCAGCGGGGGGCGGTGGTTGTCGCGGTCGCGGGGACGGTGCTGATCGCCGCGGGCGCGTTCTGGCTCTCGTTCACCGCTCTGGCCGATCTCGCCCGTCGTTCTGGGGTCGCTGCAGGGCAGGCGTGGGCGTGGCCGATGATCGTTGACGGGCTGATCGTCGTGGCCACCGTCGCAGTCGTGGCCCTCGCGGGCCGACGCACGGCCTGGTATCCGTGGTCGCTGCTGGCTGGTGGTGCGCTGATCTCAGTCGCCGCGAACGCCCTGCACGCGATCGTCGCCGCCGACGCGGATGTGCCCGCCGTGCTGGCTGCGTCCGTCGCCGCCGTGCCGCCGCTGGTGCTGCTGGCGTCCACGCACCTGACGGTCGTGCTGGTCCGCTCCCGACCTGCCGATTCCGCCTCGGAGCCCGAGGCGGTGGCGGACGTCCCGGACCGGGGCGCCTCGGAGCCGGTGGGGCGGCGGCGGACGGCGGCGCGACTGCGAGAGGAGGGCTGGTCGAACAAGGCGATCGCCCGTCATCTGAAGGTCGCACCGTCGACGGTCGGCCGCTGGTTCGCAGCGACGCCGACCGTACCTGATGTGCAGGAGAACCCGAAGGACCTGACCCCATGAGCAAGCACACCGTCACCCCATCGTCCGCGCCCCGCACCTCCGCCATCTACCTGCCGCGTAGCGAAGCTGCAGAAGCCTCCGAGGTGTCGGAGCTTGCCCGGCACAGGGACCCGTCTCTGACCGGCGTCGCACGGACGGCGGCGCGGCGCCCTTCTGGGGTGGACTGGGTACGTCCGAGCGAGCTGCTGACATCACGGTCGGGGCGGATCGCGGGGCTCGGGCTGGACTTTCAGGCGGAGCTTGCCCGCCGCGCCCGGCGGCTGCCGGTGGGGGCGACCCTAGCGACCGGGCGTGGTGTGCGCCAGGCCGCCGCGGGCTTCAGCGACCGGGCGCGCCGGTTGCCGCCGGTGTCGGCGTTCGGTCGAGGAGCCGGAGCGCGGTTCTCGTGGACGTCTCGTTCCGGGATCGGGTTGGGGTGACTCATGTACGCCCCCGACAGGAGAACGCGGACCGGGCCTGCCTGCGGCCGTGTGCGCACCTCCTGTTCAGGAGGTGCCGGAATGCGACCAACAACAGCCCGTACGGCGCGGGATCGTTTCGAAGACTCTGAGGCGCTGCGTGCCCTGCTGAACCGCCTGCACGACGCGGGCCGCGACGCGTGGCGCACCGACCCGGAAGCTGCCGCGCTGATGCGGCACGCGGCGCAGAGATACGGGGCGTTGGCGAAGAAGCACGGTTTGGACCCGTGGGAGGCGGCGTCGGCAGCGTTCGAGGCAATGCGCGGCGCTGCCACGCGACGGGCGGATGATCCGTGGGCGGTGGTGACGCGGGCGGTGAAGGTGACCTGCGTCGGTGAGGAGCGCGGCAACGGGCTGCTCTGCTCCGTCCAGCGGGCCCGTCGACCCCGCTATTCGGTGTTCCACGATGCGGAGCGGTTCAGCGACCGGGAGAACCCGCTGTCCGACTACCACCCTGCGTTCCACGTCGACCCGTTCACCGACACCGACGAGGAACCACCGGATGAAGCCGTAACGGTGGTAGATGTGGGCTCGGCGGTGGAGGACACGATCGCGTTGCTCTGCCTGCTCGGCTGGCGGCCGGACACGGCACGCGCCGCGGTGGAGTACATCACAGCCCGGCTCGCGCAGGCACCTTCTCGCTCCTCGGCGTTCGAGGCGCTGCGGCGGGACCGCCAGGCCCGCGCCCTCCTCGCCCTCCCCGCCACGTCCTGGACCGGTCTGCTGCGGGTCGTACTCGGTGTGCCCGACTCTGCCCTCGCGCACACGAACGCGGGCCGTGGGGTGCTGCTGCGACTGCTGATCGGCGAACCGCTGCGGGCCCTGCTCCTGGACGACGACCTCGTGCTGGCTACGGGTCTCGCAGCCCCAGGGATCGATCCGGGACCGGAGGAGCCATGAGCACACCTGCCGGACATATCGAGCTGGAACGCACCGTCGAGTCGATCGTCGTCGGGGCTCGGCACCGCCACGAACTCGGGGACCTCGCCCCACTGGTCGAGTCGATCCGCCGGGGCGGCCTCCTGCAGCCCATCACGATCACCCTTGAAGGGCATCTGATCTGCGGCGCTCGACGGTTGGCTGCGATCAAGCAGCTCGCCTGGAAGACCGTGAACGTGTGGGTGCGGTCCGGGGTCTCGGACCGCCTCGGGCAGTTGCTGGCGGAGCAGGACGACAACCTCCTCCACAAACCCCTCACCCAGCTGGAGGCCGCCGGCCTCTACCGGGAGCTCAAAGCCCTGCTGGCCGAGGATGCCGCTCGTCGCCAGGAAGCCACCCGGTTCCGGCCCGCCGACGACGCGGGAGAAGACGGTCCCGGCAAATTGCCGGGACCGTGGGACACGCCCTCCGGTGAGGCGCGCGTGCAGGCGGCGAAGATGGTGACCGGGCGGGATTCTCACAAGTCGCTGGAACGCATCGGCCGGATCGAAGACCTCGCCGCCGACGAGTCCCAGCCCGACGCGGTGCGCCGTCAGGCCGCCGAGGAGATCGCACGCCTTCGCGCAGGCGGGAGCGTCCATCCTTCGCATCTGCGGGTGAACGCGGAACTATCCCTCGCCGAACTCGACCACCTCGCCACCGACCAAACCCAGCCCGCCGAGCTACGCGAACGCGCTCGGGCCGAGGCTGCGGCCGTACGGGACTCCGAGCGCGCAGCGAAGGCCGCGGAGCTGGACGCGCTGGCAAAGGCGGCGCTCGCCCGCGTGAAGGCCGCGAAAGCCACCGGCCGCAAGGGCCGTCGGCCGGTGCTGACGGCGGTGGAGACGGGTGAACCGGTGCCTTTCCCGCTGAGCGTGTTCACGGCGACCTGGGACGACATGGTCTCCTGGTGGACCCACTACGACCCTGCCCTGGTCGGCCCGGCGCTCACCGATGAGCAATGGGACCGGTTCGAGCAGACCCTCTCCGGCACCATCGCGTTCGCCGACGCCGCACGCACGGCCCGGCAGGCCCGGGGCGAACAGAGCGCCTGAACCAGTGGCTGTGCAGGTGCACCTACCCAGCGACACGACCCCCTGTCGCTCGCCTGGAAGGGAGATTCGCGCATGGACCCTGCTGCCGATCGTCGCCGCCGCCGTCTGCTGATCGCCGCAACCGCCGGAGGCCTTGCCCTGCTGATCCTCGTCGGCGTCGGAGTCTACGGACTCCTCCGCGGCCCGGCCACACCCGAACCCGAGACCGTCGACCGGCCGTCCCCGTCCGTGACCGCAAACCCGGGGCGGCCGGAGACTCCGGCGCCTGAGGCGGTGTCACCGCTCGGTGGCCCGGAGGCGTTCGCCCGCAACGTGGCCACGGCGCTGTTCACCTGGGACACCGCGTCCGGGTATGGTCCCGCCGACTACGCTCAGGTGCTCGCGGATGTCGCCCACGACTCCGAGGCGGATGCACTGGTCGCCGACGTCCGCGCCTACCTCCCCACCGCGGAGGCGTGGATGCAGTTGCGGCAATACCAGACCCGCCAGCGGCTGACCATCGACGATGTGTTCGTTCCCGACGCGTGGGAGACCGCGATCGCGCAGGCCGCGCCCGGGCAGATCCCCGACGGGGCGGCCGCGTACACGATCACCGGCACCCGGCACCGCGACGGCATCTGGGACACCACCCCGGCCGAAGCATCCCGACCGGTGGCCTTCACGGTGTTCATGACCTGCACGCCCCCGAACTCGGGACGCAGCGGGGCGGGGCTGTGTGAGCTGCTGCGGCTGTCCGAGCTCGACCACCCCCTCCGCTGAGAACCGGTGTCGTTGTGATGCGGAAACTGGGTGTCCTGCTCGTCGCGGTGCTGTTCTTCGCGCCCTCGACGGTGCTCCTCGGCGTCGCCACCCTCCTGAACCCTGCCGCGACCGCGACCTGCCCGCCCGGCTCCCTGCTGGTCGGCCCGATCCCCGACTCGCTGACCACCACCACGCGGGACGGGGCCACGGTGACGCTGAACCGCACCCAGCTCACTCACGCCGCCACGATCATCATCACCGGCGGCCAGACTCCCGGGGTCGGCAGGACGGGTGTGGTGATCGCGTTGATGGCCGCGCTCACCGAATCTGGCCTGCGGATGCTCGCCAACACCGGCGCGTATCCCGAGTCGGCGGACTACCCCAACGACGGTGACGGGTCCGACCACGACTCGCTGGGTCTGTTCCAGATGCGGCCCGCATCTGGGTGGGGCACCGTGGCTGAGCTCATGGCCCCGCAGTATCAGGCCCGCGCGTTCTACGGCGGCCCGTCCGGCCCGAACTACCCGTCCCCTCGGGGTCTGCTAGACATCCCCGGCTGGGAGGGCCTGGACCCGGGTGAGGCGGTGCAGGCGGTCGAGGTGTCGGCGTACCCGGACCGGTATCAGAACTACCAGCCCATCGCCGAGGCGATCCTCACCGCCCTCACCCGCCCCACAGGTACCGGGAACGGGTCGGGTGAGGCGCCGGTGGTGCCGGAGACCACCCAGCTGGTGTTCCCGCTGCCGGAGGGGGCCTGGGTGCGGACCAGCGGGTTCGGGTGGCGTGTGGACCCGATGACCGGGGAACGGGCGTTCCATGCAGGGTCCGACTTCGCCGCCGCGGACGGCACCCCGATCCTCGCCGTCGCCGACGGGGTCGTCGTGCACGCCGAGTACACCGGCAACTATGGCGGCCTGGTCATCATCGAGCACACCGTGAACGGGGAACGAGTCGCGTCTTATTACGCCCATATGTGGGAGACCGGCATCCACGTCACCGAGGGGCAGACGGTCGCCGCGGGGCAGCACATCGGCGATGTCGGCTCCTCCGGCAAATCCACGGGCCCGCACCTGCACCTGGAGATCCACCCCGGCGGGCAAGGAGCCGATCCGGTCGACTCCGACGCCTGGCTCACCGAGCACGGCACCGAAGGCGTCGCCGCCAGCGACACGGCGCTCGCCACCTGCACGGCCGGAGGCGCCTGATGGACGTGTTCCCCGACTTCGACGGCGTTGGCGGCGCGGCCGAGCTGCAGTCCATCGTCGGCGCACTGCTGACGTTCGTGCTCATCACCGCCGTCCTGATGCTCATCGTCTGCGCCATCGTCTGGGCGATCGGCTCCGCACACGGCAACTACCAGGCCGCCACGAAGTCCCGCACCGGCCTATGGGTGTCGGTCGGTGCCGCCGCCCTGGCCGGCGCCGCGGTCGCCTGGATGAACTTCCTCCTCGACCTCGGCACCCAGCTCTGATCGGCCCGCGCGCGTCCGCTGGATGAGCGTCGCACACCAGACGAGCGAGAACCCCGTCTCGTCACCGTCAAGGAGCAATCGTGATCGACATCGACCCCAACTCGTCCGGCCTCCCTGGGATCGAGCAACTGCGCATCATCGTCGGGGCCGTCATGACAGTCGGGCTCATCCTCAGCGTCCTCGCACTCATCATCTCGGCGATCGTGTGGGGCTTCGGTGCCAACAGCTCCAACCCCCACCTCGCCAGTCGCGGCAAGGTAGGCGTGCTCGTGAGCTGCGGGGCGGCGATCATCTGCGGCGCCGCAGTCACGCTCATCAACTTCTTCTGGGGCGTCGGGCAGGCTGTCTGATGACCACCCGAACCGCGTACCTCCGGCGGAGGTGGGTGCGGTGAGTATCTGCGATGTCCCGGTCATCTCCTCCGTCTGCGACGCCATGGGCGAGGGGGCTGCCTCCCTCGTCGCCGCCCCGTTCGACTGGCTCGGGCAGGCGATGGCAGGAGCGGCCGCGTGGCTGTTCGAGGCCGTGTGGACCGTGTTCGACACGGCCACCCTGGTCGATGTGACCGGCGCCGAGTACGTCGGCGTCTACAACGTGCTGTTCGGCGTCGCGATCTTCGTGATGCTGATCTTCTTCTGCCTCCAGCTCATCACCGGCCTCATCCACCGCGACCCCACCGCCCTCTCTCGCGCCGCCCTCGGGCTCGCCAAGAGCGTCCTCGGATCGTTCCTCGTCATCACCCTCACGGCGCTGCTGCTGGAGGTCACCGACCAGCTCGCGGTCGGGATCGTGCAGGCCACCGGGAACTCGATGGAGACGATGGGCACCCAGATCGCTCTCCTCGCCACAGGGCTCGCGGGCATCAACATCGCCGCTCCCGGCGTCGGCGCGATCCTCACGATCTTCCTCGCCGGCCTCGCCATCAGTGCGGCGGCGATCGTCTGGTTCTCTCTGCTGATCCGCAAAGCCCTGCTGTTGGTCGCGGTCGTGTTCGGCCCCATCGCCCTGGCCGGTGCGACATGGGATGCGACCAAGGGCTGGTTCGCCAAATGGGCGGCGTTCGTGATCGCCCTGATCTTCTCCAAGCTCGTGCTGGTCGTGATCTTCCTCGTCGCCATCGGCCAGGTCTCCGCACCCATCGAAGCCGACCTCGCCTCCATCAGCAACCCCATCGCTGGCGTCGTGCTCATGTTCATCGCCGCGTTCGCCCCGTACATCACTTACAAGTTCCTGTCGTTCGTGGGCTTCGACATGTACCACGCGATGAGCTCCGAGCAGGAGGCCAAGTCAGCGCTCAACCGGCCCATCCCGATCCCGTCCACCCCGTCCGCCGACAGCGCCAAGAAGGTGCTCGACGGCGGAGCCGCCCCCGGCGGCAGATCGGGCGGGTCCGGTGCAACCCACGCGCCAGCCTCGGCCGCAGGCTCAAGCGCGGCCACGGCTGGAGGCGGGGCCGCCGCATCCTCGACCGGAGCCGGTGCAGGAGCGAGCGCGGGAACCGGCACCGCGGGGGCAGGCGCGGCGGCGGGGCCGGTCGGCGCGGCGATGGTCGCGGGCGCCGCAGTCGTCAAGGGTGCCGCGACCGCCGGGCCAAAGCTCGGCGGCGCTGTCGGCGGGACCGCCGAGAGCCACGCGGGCGCGGCGGCCGAGCAGACATCGCCACCGCGCGTCCCACCGGCGCAGGCCAACCCTCCGGCACGGCCCGCGCCGTCATCCGCGTCACCGCAAGCTCCGCCGCCCTCGGCGCCGCGCCGGTCGGACCCGACGCCTCCGCCGTCGTCCACGCCGTCCGAGAAGGAGTGACCGATGACGACGAACACCAACAGCGACTACCCGCTCGCCCCGGTGCAGTTCTCCCGCCTCACCAAGCGCGGGATCATGCTCGGCCTGTCCTTGCCGCAGCTCGTCGTCCTCGGCGTCGCGATCCTCGCCGTCGTCGCCTCCCTCTACACGGGCGGCGGGATGGGACTGGCATGGACCTCGCCCCTCTGGAGTTCGGCGGCGCTCGTGGCGGTGATCCCCGCCGGCGGGCGGAAGATCATCGAGTGGGTGCCGATCCTCGCCCGCTGGGTCGCCCGCACCTACCTCGGGCAGCTCATCTACCGGCGCCGGATCATCAAGCCCCGCCCCGCCGGAACCCTCGCCCTGCCCGGTGATGCGGCGGCGTTGCGGGAGTGGGAGGACCCCGAGACCGGGGCGGCGATGATCCACGACCCGCACGCCCAGACGATCACCGCGATCCTCGGCGTCTCGCATCCGGCGTTCGTGCTCCTCGATCCGGGCGAGCAGCAGCGCCGTGTCTCCGGGTGGGGCCGCGTGCTGGCCGCTACCTGCCGTTCGGGCAGGATCGCCCGGATTCAGGTCTCCGAGCGGACCCTTCCGGACTCCGGCTCTGGCCTTGCCGAGTGGTGGCGCACCCACGGCACCAATGACGGTTCCTGGGCCGCGACCACCTACGCCGAGCTGATCGAACGTGCTGGCCCCGCCGGGGAACGACACGCGACGACCATCAGCCTCGCCCTGGACATGAAAGCCGCCGCCCGGCAGATCAGAACCTCCGGCGGCGGGATGCGAGGGGCTGCCGTGGTGCTCCGTCAGGAGATGACTACCATGACGACCGCGTTGCGTGCGGCCGAGCTGACCTCGACCGGGTGGCTCACGCCCGGCGAGGTCGCCGTGATCTTGCGTTCCGCCTACGACCCCGCCGCCGCGCCCGCCTTGGAGCGTCACGGTGCGCTCGGCCGTGACCTCGCCACCGCCGGCCCGGTCGCGGTCACCGAGACCTGGGACAGGTTACGGTCGGACTCCGCGTTCCACGCGGTGCTGTGGATCAACGAATGGCCTCGCTCGCAGGTCTTCCCCGGCTTCCTCGCCCCGCTCGTGCTGTCCAACGGCATCCTCCGAACGCTGGCCTTGCACTACACGCCCGTCCGGGCGGACCAGGCCGCCAGGGACCTGCGGAGGAAGAAGACCGAGCTCATCTCCGACGCGTCCCAACGCAGGAAGATCGGGCAGGTCGAGGACGCCTCCGCCTCCGCCGAGCTCGATGACGTGCTCCAGCAGGAGGCCGACCTAACCGCCGGACACGGCGTCCTGCGCGTGTCCGGCCTCATCTCCGTGTCCGCGCCAACCGTCGACGAGCTCGACGCCGCCGTGGCCGCCGTTGAGCAGGCCGCCATCCAAGCGTCCTGCGAGACGCGCAGGCTCGTGGGTCAGCAGGCGGTCGCGTTCGCCGCCGCAGCGCTGCCGCTGTGCCGGTCAGTCTGAGCCCGTGCACCTGGCAGACAGCCCAACCCCCGCGACTGTGAGGAGCCGATCATGCCGACCTTCGATGACCCCCGCAAAGATGCCGCCGAGGCATATGAGGCGCTACGAGGCCTCGCCCACGCCTCCCGCGCCTTCACCGACCCGGCCGACACCTACACGGTGATCGGCGACCTGCTCGGCGGGGTGCGGTCACTGCGGCAGGTGCTCGATCAGCTCGCCACGACCCACACTGCCAACCGCGCCCGCGCCTACGACGACGCGGGAAGCCAGGCTGCCGGCGCAACCGCTGCTCTCTCCGCCGCCGATGAGCTGCACCAGGCCGGTACCCTGCTCGATCAGGTCGAAGCCCGGCTGGATGCGGCCTCCCAGCACTCGGGGCGCATCGCCTGGCACCCCGCCGAGACGAGCGAAACACCGGTGCGACGGTGGATCAGCGTCGCGTTCCTCGACGGCGCCCATGCCGACAAAGTGCTCGACCTCATCCACGCGGCAGGCACCGACGCTGCGATTGAGCACCTGGCCGGGTACGACTACGGCGAGGACACCGTGCGCGACGCGCTCGCCAACGGCTACGTCTACGACAACCCGCCGCGCGGAGCACTGGACCGGATGGCGACCAAAGACGTCTACACGCTGACCTACAGCCCGTTCCTCGGGCACGTCTCGCTGCTGCGCGAGTACGACGCCGTGCCCGACCCGGCGGTCCTCGGCATCGACACCGCTCAGTCCCTCGCCCGTAGCGTCGCACGGGCACCTGCCCGTGCCGCACGTGTGGAGGCGACGGACTGGTTCGCTCGCGCCCCGCACACAACATCGCCCGGCCAGGGCCTGTCGCTGTGAGCGGGCCGGAGGAGGGCCGGCTGCACACCAGCATCCTGGTCGGCCCGCAGGGCGAGCGGCGCCGGCACCGCAAGGCACGCCAGAAAGCCGCCGCCCAGGTCGAGACCGAAGCCCGGCAGGTGCGCAAGGACGATGCGAAGGCCAAGTGGGATGCGGAGCAGGCCGAGCGTCGCGCAACGACCTACCTGCCCGCCAGCGGTGAACCGGGGCCGGCGGCGCTCCGCACGCCCGGCAGGTTTCATCTCCCGAAGCACCAGGACACCTCCGCAACCCTCGCCGGGCAGTACCCGTTCCTGGCCGAAGGCGGCCTTGGCTCTGACGGGGTGTTCGTCGGGCAGGACCTCTACTCGGGCGGCAGCTTCGTCTACGACCCGTGGACCTTGTACCAGCGGGGCCTCATCACCGCCCCCAACGTTGTGCTCGCCGGGATCGTCGGTTCCGGCAAGTCGAGCCTGGCGAAATCCCTGTACACGCGGTCGCTGCCGTTCGGTCGCCGCGTCTACGTCCCCGGCGACCCCAAGGGTGAGCACACGGCGGTCGCAGAGGCCGTCGGCGGGCGGGCGATCATCCTTGGCCACGGGCTCCGCAACCGCCTTAACCCCCTTGATGAAGGACACCGCCCCTCCGCAGTGTCGGACGCCGCATGGGCGATCCAGGTCGCCTCGCGTCGCCGCGACCTGATCGGCGCACTCGCGGAGACCGTGCTGGACCGATCACTCTCGCCGCTGGAGCACACCGCCATCGACCTCGCTCTGCGAGACGCGGTGCGCAATGCCGAGGTGCCGATCCTGCCGATGGTCGTCGACCGCATCCTGAACCCCAGCGATGAAGACGACGAGGACGGGCGGCTCGCAGCGGACGGGCGCCTCGTCGGCCACGCCCTGCGGCGCCTGGTCGCCGGGGACTTGCAGGGCCTGTTCGACGGCCCCTCGACAGTGCGATTCGATCCGTCGCTGCCGATGGTGTCCCTGGACCTGTCTCGCGTCGCGGAGAACTCGACGCTCATCTCCGTGCTGATGGCCTGCTCCTCGGCATGGATGGAATCGGCCCTCTCGGATCCCGCCGGCGGGCAGCGATGGGTGATCTACGACGAGGCCTGGCGCTTGATGGCCTACCCGTCGCTGCTAAGACGGATGGATGCCCAGTGGAGGCTCGCCCGCCACTTCGGGATCGCCAACATGCTGATCTTCCACAAGCTCTCCGACATCGACAACGTCGGCGATCAGGGCTCCGCGATGCGGGCGCTCGCCTCGTCCCTGCTGGCGAACGCGGAGACCAGGATCGTCTACCGCCAGGAAGCCGATCAGCTCGGCTCCACCGCGCTCGCCCTCGGGCTGACCGGCACCGAACAACACCTCCTCCCGAGCCTCGGCACGGGGCAAGGGCTCTGGCGCATCAAGGACCGCTCCTTCGTCGTCCAGCACCAGCTCCACCCCGCCGAGCTCGCCGCTTTCGACCCGACCGGACGCATGAACGGGGAAGGTAACGGGTTCCGCGGAATTCGTTCGGATTCTCGGGGAACCTGAGTATCCACGGGTGATTTCAGGGTAGTTGAGTTCACGGGTTCCGGGAACCCGTGAACTCAATGGCAAGCTCGGGGGTTTAGCGTCCGTCGCGAGGACCGAAGGCGCCGAGCGCCTCGACGTCGCTGGCAGGATTGCGGAGGTTCTCTTCGGCCCATCGTGTGACCCCGGGCAGGTCGGAGCCTGCGATGACCTCGCTCACGAGGGTTTCCGGGTCGATGAGAGTGCGCCCTATCGAGACGATGCCGCTGGAGAGGAGCGCCCAGTGCGCGCCCGCGCGGCCATAGGGCAGCCCGACGCTGCCGGGGTTGACGATGAGTCGGCCGTCGACCAAGCGAACGAAGGGCATGTGCGTGTGCCCGCAGATGACCGTGCGCACCTCGTCCGGAAGGTCGCCGAGGACGTCGCTCCAGCGGTCGAGTCGGCTGTCGACGAGGACTACTTCTTCATCGTTGCGGGGTGTGGCGTGGCAGAAGCGGACCGGCCCGAAGCCGTCGACGTCGAGGGTGATCTGTTCCGGCATCGCGTCGAGCAGGTCTTGATGGTGAGCCTGGAGTTGTGCTGCGCCCCAGACCGATAGGGGGTCATCGGCGAGGCCGATGTCGATCCCGCGAGACATCTGCAGCAGTTCTCGATCCGCGTTCCCTCGCAGGAGCATCGCTCGGGTCCCGAGGGAGGTGAGGCGATCAAGCACTTCGGCCGGTTGCGGACCCCAGGTGTGGTCGCCGGCGACGACGATCAGCTCAGCGTTGGCGACTGCGGGCTCGGCGAGCACGCGCTCCAGCGCGGGCAGCACTCCGTGGATGTCGGAGAGCACCGCGACCGTCGAGACCATGCCTCCACGATGCCAGACCGATCATCCTCGCGGGGTATCGGAGTGACAAGGCGTTCCCCGCCGGGCTGACGCCTGCTCAGAGGCGGAGCTCGCGGTCGGGTATCTCCTCACGGAAGGTCGGGTGACCGAGGGTCGCGGCATAGCGGGTGGCGGATTCGATGCCGATGCCGAAGAGGTCGCAGATGCGGCGGACATCGCCGCCGGTCGCGTAGATCTCTTGCAGGATGCGGTCGGTGCGCAGGGACTGCGGGTTCAGGCCGGCCTTCTTCCAGGGGAAGCTGTGGCCCGGTGCAGAGAGTCGGGGCGCGGTCTGCTGGGTGAGGAACAGGTGCGGGTTGATCGTGGCGGGCCATCTCTGGGCGCGGTAGTCGAGCCAGGCGGCGAGGCGGACCCTGACGGGCTCGGCCAGCGGGATCGAGCGTCCGTCGTGCAGGGTGAGGCGCCCGTCGACGATGTCGGTGAGCTGGATCGCGCGGGTCTGGCCGTTGGTGAGGCCGTGGAACGCGACGATCGCGACGCCGAGCGCGGTCGCGGGGTCGGGGTGATTCAACGCGGCGCGGATCGCGACCGGGTCCAGCGGCATCGGGATCGTGGTGCGTGTGTTCACGGTCGGCAGGTTGCGGATCGGGTCGGTGAAGACGAGCTTGCGAGCTTTCATCACGGCGAACACGGATCGCAGCCCCCGGTCGGCCCAGTGCCGCTGCGAGGGCTCGGCGGGCAGGTTGTCGGCGATCATGCGGCTGCTGACCTGTGCGAGGGAGTCGATGCCGGTGTTCGCCCAGGCGTGCAGGATCGGCGTGATCCCGAGGATCAGGGTGCGGGTGGTGTGGTCGTCGCGGGGCTTGCGCCGCGGCGGGATCGTCGAGCCGTGCCGCATGACGTCGAACCAGACGGCGAGCTGGCTGGTCATCGTCTCCGGCAGGCCCGCAGTCCTACTCTCGAAGTAGCGGACGATCTGCGGCACCCGGTCATCGATCAGGAACCCGGCCTCGGCGAGAACATCGAGGGTGGAGACCCGGTTCGTGTTGGTGTCGTAGCCGCTCAGTCGCAGGACCTCGCTGGCGCGGACCTGGGTGGCGCCGTCGGGTCGGATCAGTTGGACCATCTTCAACGACCGGCGGACCTGATTCGTCTGCCGCTCGGACCAGCCGAACTTCTCCGCGTGGGCGAACACGATCGTGTCCGTCCGGTAGGTCCAGTCCCGTGCGCCGGCCGTTGTCGCCTGCCGCAACAGCTCGGGGTCCGGGTCGAGGTGGAACAGCTCGGGCTGGTCCCAGTCCGCCTGCCGGTCGACCTCCGCCGCCAGAGCCCTCCGGAGCGCACGAATCCCCGACGTGGACCGCTTGGGTTTGCGAGGCGCGGGCAGGTTCGCGAAGAAGAGCTGGAGCCCGTGACGGACGCCATCGGCGGGGTCCGGGGCGGTGCCGGGCTCGGTGACGCGGCGGGCGGATTCGAGGCAGAGACGGCAGGCGCCCTGGACCCCGATCGTGACGTGCCGGCCGCAGTAGACGCAATCGCCGACCGGATAGTGCTGCCGCCACCAGCGGCAGGCCCAGCAGAGCCAGTTGTTCTGCCGGTAGACGCCCCAGGCGAGACAGTCCTTGCAGGCTCCGGGATAGCGAGGACTGCCGGGATGGCAGAGCTCGCAGCGGCCCTGGCTGAAGTAGGCGCTCGAGCCGCACCGTTCACACGGTGGCGGGGTGAACGGGCCGCCGGGCATGCACTCGTAGCAGTACTCGACCCGCGGGCGGGTCCAGGCCGCGCGGTTCACGCCGCAGGCGAAGCAGGTCCGTGGGGGCCGGAACCGCTCGTTGACTCCCAGCGTCGTGCTCATAGCGGTGGTGTCGAGCGCGGGTTCCCTGGTCGGGGCCGAACGATCGGCGGGACATCGCTCCCACCGGCGATCTTCTCCTGGGCGGGCTTGCGGGCGGCGACCTTCGCGGGCTCGCGGACGAGGAGGTCGCTGGGCTCGCAGGCCAGGACGTGGCAGATCACGTCGAGGTCATCGAGGCGGATCATCTTCGGGGTGCCGGTCCAGAGCGCCGACATCTTTCCCAGGCTCAGCTCCAGGCCCGCGTCAGCGAGCATCCGCCGCAGCTCGGCGGACTTCCAGATGCCGCGCTCGGCGGCCTTCAACCGCAGGTTCCAGAGCATGTCAGCCCTCTCCTCCCAGGCGTCGTTCGATGCGCGCGTTGGCCTGATGCCACGCGGTCTCGATGTGTTCGCTGCGAACATGGATGTACTGGCTCGTCGTCGAGAGCCAGTTGTGCCCGAGAAGCTCCTGCAGAGCCTTCAAGTCCATCCCCGCGGCGTAGAGCGAGGACGCGCAGTAGTGCCGCAGAACGTGCGGGGTCATCCGCCCCGACCAGGACGGCAACCACCGTTCCGTCTGATCGGCCAGCGCCCGACGCAGCGCGTTCGGGCCGACCCGGACCGATCGGCCGAACTCGTGATCGATCCGCTCGCTGGGCAGCATCGGCGCGTCCGGGTCGCTCCAATCCGACCCGAACTGCGGGCGCACTTCGGCCAGCCACCAGTCGATCAACTCGGCGGCGCCGTTGATCGCGGGGATCAGCCTCGGCTTGACGCCGCGGCCGCGTGATCCCTTCCCGAACCGGACATGCAGCTTCCCGATCTGCCCGAGGTCGGGCCGCCAGTCCCGGATGTCGAGCATGACCGACTCGTTGATCCTCAACCCCAGGCGGCGCCAGAGCGACGCCGTGAAGTAGTCCCGCGCCGCAGGCAGATACTTCCGGGCATCCGCGACCGACGCCCGCCAGAGGTCGAAAAACTCCGTCACCTCTGCGTCCGACGGCGGGACGCGGACCTTGCCCAGCGACACCCCCGATGGCCGGTTCCACTCATCGATGGGCTGCTCGACGATCACTCCCGTCGCGGCACGAATGTCGCCCAAGTAGCGGGTGATGAGGAAGTCGTAGAACTGGGCGATCATGCCCGCCTTGCCCGCACGAGTCGACTGCGCCCGCCCCAACCGCCGCTGCTCCACGAGGAACCGGTCACCGTCCGCATACCTCGCCGTCCAGACCGGACCCGACAGCGACCTCGCGAACTCGACCACCACCGAACGCGAGCTCGTGATGTACCCATCTGAGATCCCCGCCGACGCCTGCGCCAACGCGAACTGATCGATCAGCTCCTGCTCGAAATCGTCAGCATCTTGCGGCGACGCCAGCACCGGCGCCGTCGCCACGCTCCGCACGGGCGTCAGAGCCATCAGCGTTCCAGTTCAGGAATCCTGGCCATGCTTCGAGAATACTCCAAGACCTTCAGGAATCCCGAAGAACTTTCAGACTGTCGCGCGAAGTCGGCGAACCCAGCACTGGGGCGGATAGAACGCACCTACGGGGTATGAGAGCCCGAAACGAACCCGTAGCAATAGAGACACAACTCCCGCAGGTTCACGAATCCTGAACCCCCGCGCGCTCAGGACTCGCTCGGGCGGGTGAGGCGGGGCGCACCTGCTGGCTGGACGGCTTTCTCGCCGTCCGTTCACCGAGCCAGGAGGACAGCTCATGTCTGCATCGCCACTATCCCCTCCCGTGAGCCGGACGCACCCGCCGGGCAGCCTGTGGCGTCACATCGCCCCGCTGCTGGTTGTCCTCCTCGTCGCCGCCGGCTCGATCGTCCTCGGCGCCTCCCCGGCGCACGCCGGCAGCCACGGCGCCGGATACGACGAAGGCCTCGGGTTCCTCGGCGCGTACAGCACGGATGTCGACGGGCGGCAGGCATACTGCATCGACCTCGGCGCCGCCGCCCCGTTCGGCCAGACCTCCGGGCCGCATACTGTGGGCTCGCTGGACTCGCTTTCGCGGCAGCAGCTCGCGGAGCTGAACTACGTCCTGGACAGGTGGGGGCAGTCGGGCGATCCGAATATCACCGCGGCAGTCGCCCTGTACGTGTGGTCGGTCGCCGACCCCGGCGTCTACAACAGCCACGGCATGTCGGGCGATGACTACTACGTCGCCCGCGCCCCGTCCGCGGTGCGAGGCACGATCCTCGGCAACCTCGCGGTGATGCGGCAGGAGGCCAGCGTGAACGCGGGCACTGACCCGTCGCTGACCCTGGCCCTGTCGATGTCGGACCAGTACGCCGGAACTCTGACCGTCGCCGCGCACCCCGCGTCGCTGCAGGGCACCGCGACGCTCACCGACGCGGTGTTCGCAGGCGAAGGTTCCTCCCGCACGGTCGGTGCCGGGCAGTACGGCATCACCGGCACCCCGGCGGACGGCGCTGCCTCGTACCGGATCGAGGCGTCGATGAGCGTGGCCGCCGCCGGGTACGGCGCAGCGGTCGACCTCTACACGACGCCGGGCGCGCAAAGGCTCATCGCGGCGGTCGCCGGTTCCTCCACCGGCCTGTCCGCGCAGGCGCAGACGCCGGTGATCGAGCTGGACTTCCAGCCCGAGGTTGGCACGCAGGTCGCCTCCCGGTTCGTGGCCGAGGGCGACGCCTTCGTGGACGAGCTGGCGGTCACGGTGACCGAAGGAATCTGGATCCGAGTTGGCGGTCAGCCGGTCGAGGTGACCGCGGTCGGCACCCTCTATGGGCCGTTCGATGAGCACCCCGTCGAGTCCGACGCCCCGCCGGCCGGCGCCCCGGTCGCCGGCACCGAGGAGGTCGTGCTGACCGGGCCGGGCTCCTACACGTCGCCGGGCACGATCACCGCCCCCGAGTCGGGGTTCTACACCTGGGTCTGGGCGATCGACAAGAACGCGCAGGGTGAGACGGGCAAGTATCTGACGGATTCGTTCACCGACAGGTTCGGGAGGGTCGCGGAGACCTCGGTGGTGCCGTTCCAGCCGCACGCGGTCTCAGAAGCTGACCAGCACCTTGCCGTGCCTGGCGACGCGCTGACCGACACGATCACCGTGTCCAGCTCGAACGGGGCATGGCTCAGGCGCGACGGGGCGTTCATCCCCGTCGTGTTCGAGGGCACCGCCTATCAGGTGCCCGGCACCCTGCCCCCGGCCCGGGACGGCGCCGTGCCCGCCGGCGCGGTGCCGCTGGGCGCGGTGACGGTCACGGCGGACGGCCCCGGCGTCTATACGTCGCCGGCGGTTGTCGCACCAACCGGCGGGTTCCTGACGTGGGTCTGGGAGGTGCGAAAGAGCACGCAGCCGGAGTGGGTGCGCGACTACCTCGCCGCCGATTTCACCGACGACTATGGCATCCCGGTGGAGACGACCTCCGTCCGCTGGCCGATCACCACGACCTCGCTGATGCGGGAGTACAACGTCCACCCCGCTGGGCGGGCGTTCGACACGGTGACGGTCACCGGGTTCCCGACCAACCACGGCGAGTTCACCGGCGACGGCTACTGGGACGCCGATCTCGACAAGCTCGTGCACACCGTGTACGGACCGTTCACCACCGACACCGGGCTCACCGATGACCTCGACCTCACCGGCGCCCCGGTGCTGACCTCGATCACGACGCCGGCTCGGAACGGGGTCTGGCGGCTTGGGTACACCGACGCGGATCGGATCCCCCCGACCGAGCCCGGCTACTACGTCCTGGTCACCACCTTCGAGGGCGATGACCGCGTACAGCCCTACCAGTCGTCCCCGGCGGACGTGCTGGAACGCTTCTACGTCCCACCCACCCCGGAGGTCGAGCTACCGGTCACGGTCATCACCCAGGCCACCCCGGCGGCACTCGTCGGCGAGCCGTTCGGGGACACTGCACTCGTCCAGGGCTCGATCCCCGAAGGCGCCTCGCTCGTGTTCCGCACCTACGGACCCCAGCCCGCCGACCAGACCCCGGCGTGCGAGACGGCGTTCTTCGAGTCCGACCCGATCCCGGTCACCCGGCCCGGCGTCTACACCTCACCGACCACGACCGTCACAACGGCGGGGAACGTGTACTGGGTCGAGACCCTGTACGACGCCACCGGGGGCGTGCTCGTGGAAGGCGCCTGCGGGGCACCCGGCGAGACCACCGTCATCAGCGAGCAGCCCGAGACGTTGACGGTCACCACGACCGCGGTCGCGACGGTCGCCCTCGGCGAGCCCGCGCACGACGCCGCGAAGGTCACCGGGACCGTCCCCGACGGGACGACGCTGGTGTTCGAGGCGTACCGGCAGGTGGCTTTGTCAACGTCTTGTGGCCCAGGGGGGACGGCCTGATTTGGCCCATCCAAGATGGTGTCTTCTGAAGGGCTGTGTTCGTCAGGCTGGATGGTGCGCGTTGCCGGATCGAGTTTGCAGTATCGCGCGGAGGACATTGATCACGTCGTCGTGGTCCGTGTTCGTGGCGGCGGCTTCGTCGACGAGTTCGCGGATTCGCCGGATCACCGATTGAGGCAGCACTGCGGCGGAGTCTGCCACGCGCGTCCCGGCCGCGGTCCGGGTGACGACGAGTCCATCCTGCTCGAGCATCTTGTAGGCCTTCGCCGCGGTGCCCTGCGCGACTTTGAGGTCTGCGGCGGTCTGGCGCACCGTGGGAAGCCGCTCGTTCGCGCCCAATTGGCCTGAGACGATGAGCCCGCGAAGCTGCCGGTAGATGTCGATCGCTGGGTTGCTCTCTTCGGGTGTGGTGACGACGACGTGCGATGTCATCGCGTTGCCTCCAGGGTCGCCGGTGTCTCGGTCGGAGCCGATGGTTGGCGGGTCGCTGGGCGGCGTCGCAGGCCACTGCCAGCGACGAGGAGTAGCAGCACGAACCCGGTGATCTCGAGAATGGGAGCGCACCATCCCGCGGCGACGGCGAGCTCGGCGTATCGCCAGGCGGCGTCGTAGGGGTTGTCCCCGTTCTGCCCCGTGACGGTCAGGTGGGAAACCGATCCCGAGTTTGCGATGAAACGCCAGGCGCCGGCGAGTGTGAGAAGAACCGCCGCCGTTGTCACGCGTGTGACGTTGCGCGCGGTCTCTCGACGCGCAGCCCGCTCGGCGATGAGGGTCTCGGTGTGGAGGTATGGGCGCGCCGCATTGCGATCGAACGCGGACCAGGCGACGGCGAGCAGGGCACCCAGGCTGGTGAGCACCGGCAGCCCGTAGGTCCACCCGTAGAAGGGCAGACGGATCGGGTCGATCGTGCTTTCGTTGGGGATGGGAATGACGAGCCAGACGTATTGGCCCTGCCCGTTGGGTGACGATGCGAGACCGGCAGCAACGGTCGTCACCACGAGGATCAGAGCCGTGAGCCCCAGGCTGATGAGCGCGAACCGGGAGCTGAAGCTCACCCAGCTTCGACGTTCGGCCGAAATCACGGGAACCTCCGCCGGGGTCGTCCCCCTCGTCACGATGAAAGCGAGGACGATGCCGAGACCGATGATGGCGCACGCGATCGGGGTGGTGAATCGCCACCAATTAAGACGATCCGCACCAGTGAGGATGTAGCCGCGGATCACGTAGTCAACGAAGAAAAAGACGAGCACCCCGGCCGCGGCCCATCCAATCGCACGCCGCTCGGGTGCGTATCGCGCTCGAACTGATCGCGGCTCTGCGGTAAGCGGCCGTGCAGCAGCAGAAGCCCGTGACGTGTAGAGACCTATACCTGCCGCAAGGACCAATGCCACGAAGAACGAGACTGCAGGTAGCGAGAACGCTCCTGCGATCAACTGGGCTGGGTCGAACATGCGCGCACCGCTCATCAACATCACTCATCCAATCTCTTGTGCCACTTGTCTATCACAAGTTGTACCAGATGAGGAGCACAAGATCTGGATGCTGGCGGCCGTCTGGACCGCTATCGCGCTGGCGTCTTCCTGGTGTGGTTGAGTCGATATGAGTCGGTCCCGGTCTCGATGATGGTGCCGTGGAAGGTGAGTCGGTCGACGATCGCCGCGCAGAGTCTCGGGTCGGTGAATGTCTTCGTCCATCCGCTGAAGGCTTCGTTGGTCGCGATCGCCACGGATGCCTTCTCTTCTCTCTCGGTGAGGACTTGGAACAGGAGTTCGGCGCCTCTGCGATCGAGTTCCATGTAGCCGAGTTCATCGATCAAGAGCAGGTCGACGCGACCGTAGCGGGCGATGGTGCGGTTCAGTTGCATATCGTCGGCGGCTTCGACGAGCTCGTTCACGAGCCGGGTCGCGAGCGTGTATCGGACCCGGTAGCCCTTTTCGGCTGCGGCGGTGCCGAGCCCGATCAGGAGATGCGACTTGCCGGTGCCGGAGTCGCCGATGAGGCAGAGGGGTTCCCCGCGGCGGATCCAGTCGCCTTGCGCGAGGGTGTGGATGGTGGCGGGGTTGATGTTCGGGTTCGCGTCGTAGTCGAAGTCGCCCAACCATTTCTGCCGCGGGAAGCCGGCGTTCTGGACCCGGCGCGTGATGGAGCGGCGGTCCCGGTCGTCGACCTCGGCGAGGAGCAGCTCGGCGAGGTAGCCGAGGTAGGACAGTTGCTCCCGTTTCGCGGTCTGCGTCGCCTCTTCCATCACCGCCCGGATCGTCGGCAGCCGGAGCCGTCGGCAGGCGGAGTCGACGGCGGCCGCGGCGGCTTCCTCAGTCAGGCCGCGGCGGTGGCGGAGCGTGGTCGTAACGTTCGTGAGGGTCGGACTCATGCGCCGGAGGCTCCTTCACTCATGGATGCGGTAACCGCGTGTTTCGCGGCTCTCTTGGTCAGCAATGCGTCGTAGCCGGCGACGGACGGGAGGGGCCGGTTGTCTTGCGGGAGGCCGGCGATGACCGCGGCCGGGTCGGTGAGACGACGTTGCGTGAGCGACACCACCTTCGGCAACGTCGGCGCCTCGATGAGCGCGATGTCATTTTTCTCGAGCTGGGCCGCCGCGAGGCGCGCTTCCACGGCGACGACGTCGGCAGTGACCGCGCCGACGGTGAGCGCGGCACTGATTCCAGCGAGCACCGCCGGGGTCGGCATAGTGCGGTGCAGCAGGAGCACGTCGATGAGCTCTCTCGTGCCGGCTGCATCACCGTTGACCTTCCTCGATTCCGCCCAGAACCCCTCATGCAGCCCAGTGAACGCGCCCGTGTTGCGGGCGTGGGCGAGGGCGGTGGAGCCGCCGAGAGCGCCGGGCTTGTGCTGGAGCACCTCGAGGTAGTGATCGAGCTGGACGGATTGCCCGTAGCGTTCGATGACCCGCTCATGCCGGGCCACGACCTGCCGGCCGTCGAATACGACGAGCTCAGACGCGCGCAGCGAGACGCGGAGTTTGCGGCCGATGAGCCGGACCGGGACGGAGTACTTCGCCTGCCGCACCGTCACCAGCCCGGACCTGTCGACCCGCGGGTAGAGCTCCAGGCCCGGGTCGAACCGATCCCTCGGCAGCTGCGCGAGATGCTCCCGATCGGAGGAGAGGTCCTGGGCGACAGTGCTGATCTTCTGCCCGATCCGCCGTCTCTCATCCCGCAGATCCCATTCACGGATCCGGGCGTTGAGCTCGGCGAGGGACGCGACGACGGGCATGGGTGAGAGCCAGGTGCGGCGGAACCTGCCAACCTCGCCCTCGATGCCGCCCTTCTCGTGCGCCCCGTTGATCCCGGGCTCGCAGTAGAACGCGTCGAACCCGTAATGCGATCGGAACAACGCCCACCGTGTGGTCTCTACCCGCGCCCGGCCGGAGAGAACCTGCGTGACTGCGGGTGAGAGGTTGTCGTACTTGATCTGCAGCGTTGGGACACCGCCGAGTTCCTCGAACGCGTCGATATGGCCTTCCAGGAACGCCTCCAACGCCTGCGTCGGGTAGACGCGGTGCACGGCACGCCCCGAGTGGGAGAGGCGGAACGCGAACATGTAGCACTTTGTCTTCACCCCAGCGAGGATCACCCACAGCTCCCCGAAATCGACCTCCGCCTCAGCGCCGGGCGCGTGTTCCTGCGGGACCATCGCTCGCGACACCCCGCTGGTGCCAAGGATCTCCGGCCGCCGCCACCGCACGTAGTCACGCACCGTCGGGTAGCCGACATCGGCGCCGTGCTCGTCCAGGAGCCGGTGCCAGATCCGGGTCGCGGTCTGCCGCTGCTTCCGCGGCGCGTCGATGTCCTGCCGCAGCATCCCGTCGATAAGCTCCCGCACCCCATCGAGCTTCGGCGCTGCCCGGACCGGGGTCTTCCGCGCCGGAGGCTCTGCGGACTCCAACGCCTGACGGACCGTGCGTCGATGCACTCGGAACCGTTTCGCCAGCGCGTTGATCGACAACCCCTCGACCCGCGCCGCACGACGAATCTCGGCGAACTCTTCCACCCTCGACCTCACAGGCCCCTCCTCGCTCGATACCGAACGAGGACACCCTCAGCCCTGGGCCAAATCAGACCGACAACGACACCCCGGCAGCCGACGAGCTGGGCCAAATCAAAGCGACAAGCCTGGGCCAGCTAAGCGTGACAGAGCCAGGCAGGACAGCGACAAGGCGACCTGCACCCCGGAAGAGCTCGTCTTTACCTCCGACGCCCAGACCGTCATGGGTCCAGGCGAGTACGTCTCCGAGGATGTGGTGTTCGAACAGGTCGGGACCTACTACTGGGTTGAGACGCTGCACGGCCCGGACGGCACGGTGCTGCACCATGGGTTGTGCGGGGCGCCCGATGAGACCACGACGATCACCCCGGTGATCGTCCCGCCCGGCAGCCCGGAGTTGCCACCCGGGCTCGCGCTGACCGGCGGTGGGGACTGGTTGCTGCCCGTCGGGATCGGCGCAGGGGGCTTCACCCTTGCCGGGCTCCTCACCCTCTGGTTCGGGCGGCGCCTAGCGCTCCACCGGGAACGCACCAGCTACGTCCGTGAGGAGGACCAGGACTTCCACGACCTCATGGACTCCACAAACCGCTGACCGGCGGCACCCCAACCACGGTCAGCTTTCCCAGGGAGGGCGCGAACCCTGGCCGGTTCGTGCCCTCCCACCTCGTCCGCCGCAGCTGGCGGGGTGGGCGGGTGCACCTCTCAGGCACAGCACCCGCAGGAGGCCCCCATGCCCGACACCCCCGACGACGCACGCCTGACCCTCGCGATCGCATCCGAGCCCGGCGACCGGATCACCGGCACACCCCTCGCCGCCGTCGGCGCCACCGAGACCCTCCGGCTGATCACCTCCGACACGCCGCTGCCGGGTGTCGTCGACCCGGTCGAGGGCGGCATCTGGCGGGGACGCCTTGCCCCGCGGCTCCCGGCGGCCGGCGGTGTCGACCGGGTGCGGGAGCACACCGACCGGCTCGGGCTCTGCCTCCTCACCCCGGGCGCTGCCGGGTGGCCCGAAGGGCTGTCCGATCTCGGCGTGCTCGCCCCGCTTGCCTTGTGGGCCAAGGGCGACATCGGGGTGCTGACCAGTTCGCTGGGATCCCGTGTCACGATCGTCGGTGCGCGCGCCGCGACAGGATACGGCGAGCACGTCGCCACCGAGTTCGCCACCGACCTGGCGGGGTTGCCGCGGGTGGTGGTGTCTGGTGGGGCGTATGGGATCGACGGCGCCGCGCACGGCGCCGCGCTCACCACCCGCCCCGGCTCCACCATCGCGGTCCTCGCAGGCGGCCTGGACCGCAACTACCCGGCCGGGCACCAAGAGCTTCTCTCCCGGGTCGCGGAGTCAGGTGCCGTGCTCTCCGAGCTGTCGCCGGGTGCGGCGCCGACGAGGTGGAGGTTTCTGCAGCGGGGCCGGCTGCTGGCCGCGATCTCCGCCGCGACCATCGTCGTGGAAGCCGGGTACCGGTCCGGGTCGCTGCACACCGCGGCCGAAGCCCACGCGCTCGGACGACCGGTCGGCGCGGTCCCCGGCCCGATCACCTCCGCGGCATCCGCGGGATGCCACCGGCTCTTGCACGAGAAGATCGCGACCGTCATCTCCAGCGCGAGCGATATCGCCGCTCTCACCGACCCGCCCGCACCGCCCGACGCACCGGCGCGCACGGCACCGGCCGCGAGTCCGCTCGCGTGGACCCTCTGACCGGGCGCCGACGGGCCGGGTGCACCTGCCGGACATGATCCCCCCGCCGCGCACCGCCTGCCCCTCCATCGACTGCAGGGGTTGCTGCTGATGCCGCGCCCCCGATACCGGCGCGACACCGACACGCCCACCGGAGTGGAAGTGCCCGTGGTGCTGCCGCTGGTCGTGATGACCGTGACCAGCGATGACACCATGACCGTCACCGTCGACGGCGCCCCGTTCCTCCCGGCGCCGTTCGCGCCACCCTGGCAGCGCGGGTCATTCGCGACGATCCTCGACCAGCTCACCGCCGGCCATGCGACCCCGCTGCGGGTGGAGGTCCGTGAAGCCGACGGGGCCATGTTCACAGACATCATCACACCCACCCGCAAACGCACCCCACTGCCGCCGCCACCGGGAGCATCCGATGGGCTTGTCCGGGAGGCGGCTGCGCCTGTGCCGGCGGTCGGCGAGCTGGCCGTCCTGCACGGTGCGGGGTTCGTTCCCGGTGAGGATGTCGCTGTCGCGGTGATCATCGCCCACTCCGACGCCGCCCCGGACGGTACCGCCCGCGGCCTCCTCACCCGTGCGCAGCTGTCCGCGAGCCCCACGGGCGAGGTGATCCTGTTGGGCCGGGTCTCCGGAACCTTCACCGTCGGTCACCCGCAATGAGCGCACCGCGTCACGCCACCTCTCTCGGGGACGAGCTGTCCAACATCGGCATCGGCATCCTGATCGGCGCCGCGATCCTCGCTGGTATCCTTCGCGCCGCAGGGTCCATCGCCGCTTGGGCCACCGGCATCCCGCAACCCGCCGGAGGCATCGACGCGGGGCTCGTCGTGCTGCTGAACCCCGCGGACCCGGCCGCCGCGCTCGACGCCCCCGGCCTTCACCCCGTCGCGTACTGGGTCACCGCAGGCATACTCCTCGCCCTCGCCGGTGCTATCGGGTGGTCGGTGTGGCGGGCGCTGCGCGACCACGGCCGGCAGACAAAGGCGGACCCATACCGGATCGCGGGGATCGCTACCCGAGCCGACGTGACCCGGCACGCGTCCGCCGCCGCGCTGCTGCGCCGCGCCCGCCACCTGCGCCCCGCCCTCCCCCGCCCTCGACCGGAGGACGTCGGGTACCGGATCGGCACCTCTCGCGGGAGCGAGGTGTGGGCGTCGGTCGAAGACAGCATCCTGCTGATCGGCCCGCCCCGCTCCGGGAAAGGCGCGCACATCGTCATCAACACGATCCTCGACGCTCCCGGCGCCGTCATCACCACCAGCACCAGACCCGACAACCTCACCGCCACACTCCACGCCCGAGAGCGCATCGGGCCGGTCGCGGTGTTCGACCCGCAGCACCTCGCCGACTGCATCCCCGCCGGGCTCCGCTGGTCGCCGATCCGCGGATGCGAGGACCCGCTGACCGCGATGATTCGCGCCACCGGCCTCGCCGCCGGCACCGGCCTCTCCGCAGGCGGTGTCGAGGGTGGAGGGTTCTGGGAAGGCAAGACCCGCACCGCCCTCCAAGCCCTCCTCCACGCCGCAGCCCTTGACCACCGGCCACCCGCCGAACTGTTCCGGTGGACCCTCGACCCCGCAGCAGCAGCCGACGCCGTCGCGATCCTCACCACCCACCCCGGCGCCGCGACCGGATGGGCCGACTCGCTTCAGGCGATGATCGAATCCGACCCCAGAACCCGCGACTCCATCTGGCAAGGCGTGTCCCTCGCCCTCGCCGCCCTCGCCGACCCCCGCGTCCTCGACGCCGTCAGCCCCGGTGAGGGTGAGGGATTCGACCCGGAAGCGTTCCTCCACGCGAAAGGAACCCTCTACCTCCTCGCCACAGGAACCGGAGCGAACAACTCCGCCGCCCTGGTCGCCGCGTTCATGGAAGACCTCGTCGAAGCAGCCCGCCGCCTCGCCGCCCGCAGCCCCGGCGCACGCCTGGACCCACCCGTGCTCCTCGCCCTCGACGAAGTCGGGAACCTCGCGCCTTTGCCCTCACTGCCGACGTTGATGGCGGAGGGAGGCGGCACCGGGATCACGACCATGCCCGTGCTGCAATCGCTTGCCCAAGCGCGGGAGAAATGGTCGGAGAACGCCGCCTCCGCGATCTGGGACGCGTCGATCGTCAAGATCATCCTCGGCGGAGCATCCAACAGCCGCGACCTCCACGACCTCACCACCCTCATCGGGGAACGCGACGAGACCACCGACTCCACCACCATCGGCGACCACGGCACCCGATCCGCGCAGCGATCCATCCGCCGCGTCCCGATCATGCCACCCGGCACCATCCGCACCCTCCCGTTCGGCACCGCACTCGTACTCCTACGCTCCGCGCCACCCGTCGTCACCAGGCTCCGCACCTGGACCACCCGACCCGACGCGAGACAGCTTCGCGTCGACCGCGACCGCGTCGAGGCGATACTGCGGTGTCCCCCGGCGGAAGGCACGAGCGCACCTGATTGACATGAGCGTCCCGGAGTGGGTCGCCGCCATTGCTTGGAGGGAGGGTCGTCATGGCGATCCGCACACAGGAGTCGTTCTCGGGGTTCATCGCTTCGGAACCGCAACTCAGCCAGACGTCGAGAGGCGAAGCACGGTTCTACTCCAGGGTCGGCCAGGAGCACTACCGGAAAGAGTCGGACGGGTCGTTCACGGAGCTGGAGACCACGTTCCACGACCTCGTCGCCTACCGCGCCACGGCCGAGCGCGCCCATGAGCGGTTCGCCAAGGGCGACAGCTTCGTCGCGGAAGGCTACACGCACACGTTCGAGGATGACCGTGACGGACGGGCCGGCGAGGAGTTCGTCGCCAAGAGGATCGGCCATGACATTGCGCGCACGCTCTATGACGTCGACCGCGTTCCCCGTTCCACCCGCAGTCCGCAACACGACGCGACAGCTGCCTCGGTGACACGAGGGGTCACCGACGACAACGCACCGCGACGGTCCTCACCGAGCCCCGCAGCCTCGGCGCCCGGGCTCTGAACGGAGAGGAGTCATGGCACCGATCGACCACGCCCCCGCACCGGACGAACCCGAACCCGCGCCGATACACATCGACGACGCCCGTGAGCGTGAGTCCGAGCTGCAGGTCGAGCCGCCACACCCGATCAACTGGAACCTCCTCGCCGCGGAGGAAGCCGAAGCTGAATGGCTGGAACTCAACCAGTGGGTCAACTGGCTCCGCAGAACCTACGGCCTGCCCGCCGCGGTGGTCCCTCCGTTGTGGCATCGTCACCCGGAACTCGTCTGGGAGCTGTCCGCCCTGCACCTGCACTGGCTCTGCGCCTACGACCCCGAGCAGAACGGCTCCGCGCCCCTGGGCTGGCACCGTGACTTCGCCGACGCCCGCCAGAGACTCCGCGACTGGACCGCGACATGCGGCAGCCGCCTGGACAAGGACCGGCCCACACGGCAGACGAGCTGGCCCGGCGAGGAGCCCGGCCCGCCCGTCGATGACCGGCCGATCACCGATCGCGACGGAGACTTCATCCAGTTCGTCCTCGATGATGTGACCGCTCGACGCCAGGCCGAGGAGGACTTCTATGCCGGTCTCGGGGTCGACCCGGACACCGGCGAGGTGCCGGGCGATGACGAGCCAGACACCTGACCGTGGCATCGGCGAGGTCGAGCCGTTGTGGTGTCCGAAAGACGCCGCCGAGTTTCTGAGCGTCTCCCAGGCCACGCTCTCGCGGTGGCGTCGCGAGAAGGTGGGGCCGCCGTTCGTGCAGGTCGGCGGTGTCTACCGCTACAGCCCCGTCACCGTGCGCGCCTGGGTGCGCGAGCAGGAGTCCGCGCATGGCTGACCCCCGCAATCATCGGATGCCGCCGGTTGGCGTCAAGCTCACCACCGACGTCGAGCGTCGCGTCGACGGGTTCCGCGCCCGCGTGAGGTGGACCGACCCTTCGACCAAGAAGCGCGTCGGCCGAGTGACCCACGTTCGCACCGCGGAGGAGGTCGAGGAGTTCTTCGAGCAGATGCGCGCCGCGACCGAGACCGGCAACGACACCACCGTCACCCTCGCCGACTACGCCGCCACGATCGGCGACAGGTGGCAGCGAGGCTTGGACCCCACCTCCACCGCCGAGCTGTACGACACCGGACTCCGGCTCCGCGTCCTGCCCGCGCTCGGACACATCCGGGTCGCGAAGATCACGGCCGGAATGATCGACCGCACCATCGATGGCTGGGAAGCAGAGCACTCCGCCTCCACCATCAAGAACTCCATCGCACCCCTGGTCCGGGTGCTCGACGAGGCCGTCCGTGACGACATCATCTCGATCAACCCCGCCAAGCACCGCGCCCGCCGCAACCTCGGCAAGCACGTCACCCACACCACAGGGGCACTCCGCCAGTACGCCCTCCCGGACCTTCCCACCTTGCAGAGACTCGCGACCGCGTGCGGGAAGGTGCACCAGTCGTATTCCGATCACGTCATGCTCGCAGCCCTCCTCGCCGCCCGCGGATCCGAGGTCGCAGGGCTCCGGGCCGGGGACGTGGACTGGGGCAACCGGATCGTGTGGATCAGACGACAGCACTACCCCGGCAAAGGCGGCCTCGTCATCAAACAGACCAAAGGCCGCAGAGACCGCCCCGTCCCGATGCTCGACGCCCTCGAACCCATCCTCGAATGCCTCACTAACGGCAAGGAGCCCGACGACCCGCTCCTGCGCGGGCCGCGTGGTGGCGTGCTCACCACCGCCACCGTCCGCGACGCCACCCACTGGGACGACCTCGTCGCAAAGCTCGGGTTCGACAACCTCACCCGACACGGCCTCCGTCACACCGGAGCGACCTGGATGGCCGACGCCGGCATCGCCCTGCACGTCCTCCAGGAGATCCTCGGGCACCAGTCGATCGAGACCACCAAGGGCTACCTGCACCCCGACCACCGACACCTCGCCGAAGCAGCCCGACAGGCCAACCAGTTCCTCTCCGCAACCCCCACCAGAAGGGACACCACCCGCCGCACCGGACCCCGCCTGTGACCGGCTTCAGAACCCCGCTCCGACCCTCCCGAAAGGGGCCGGAGCATCGCCCTGCGCGGATTCTGGTCCACTC
>MDSY01010628.1_pt1 | contig 43946 bp, 41 predicted proteins | sample 811131 | NCBI WGS metagenome assembly MDSY01 (sample SAMN05326643, study PRJNA326480) | marine metagenome | isolation source: seawater | place: Atlantic Ocean: South West | collected 2010
CCACGTTGATAGGCTGGATGTGGAAGCGCAGTAATGCGTGTAGCTGACCAGTACTAATAGCTCAATTGGCTTGATTTATGCACTGAAAAAATTTTTTAATTAATTTTAGAGATAACTGATATTTTATTCTATAACCCCAGCCTTGACGGTTGGGGTTTTTTAATTTTATTTAAACAATTAATATTAACCAAGACTCACCTAAAAACTCCTTTCCTTTCCTTAAGGCTGTGGCAGACTACCAGTATTGTTAGGCTGAGTGTAAAAGCACAGTAATAGGTGTGGCCTGACCAATATTAATAACTCAAGTAGCTAAATTTATGCACTGAAAAAAATTTCTATTAATGTATTTTTTTGATATAAATTTAAATTCATATAATGAAAAAAACTTACCTAAAAATTAAAATCAATTCTGAAGTTTGTGCATTATTCATCATTGATTGTGAGATAGTTTTAACATTTCAAGAGGAGTAATTTGATAAAATAAAAAGTATGATTAGTTAATAAGAAAATTAAATATAAAGAAAAAAAAATAGATTTTAAATTATTTTATTTATGATGAAAATATTAATTACAGGTAGCTCAGGATTTATAGGCTCTCATTTGGTGGAACATTTGGTTAAAAAAGGATATCGAATTGTAGCATTTGATAGGTACAATAGTAACAACCATTATGGATGGTTAGAAAAAAGCAAGTATAAAAAAAAAATTGAATTTATTCTGGGTGATATAAGAGATTATGATTCAGTAAGTAAAGCAATGAAGGGCTGTCAAAGCGTAATGCATTTAGCAGCATTAATAGGAATTCCATATTCCTATGTATCACCAACAGCATATGTAAAAACAAATATTGAGGGAACTTTAAATATACTTGAATCAGCAAAAATTTTAAAATTAAAACAAGTAATAGTCACATCCACAAGTGAAGTGTATGGAACTGCAATTAAGAAAAAACTAACTGAAAAAGATGAATTAAAAGCACAATCACCATATGCAGCAAGTAAGATAGCTGCAGACCAATTGTCGTTAAGTTATTATAGGTCTTTTGGCCTACCTGTAAAAATTATAAGACCCTTTAATACGTATGGACCTAGACAGTCGGCAAGAGCAGTTATACCTACAATTGTAACACAAGCTTTATTAAAAAATACAATTAAAATAGGAAACTTAAATGCAACAAGAGATTTTTTATATGTAGAAGATTTATGTTCAGCATATGAAAAAATTTTAAAATCAAATAAACTTTTTGGTGAAGTAATCAATGTAGGTGTTGATAATGAAATTTCAATTAAAGAGTTAATAGTAAAAATTTCTAAAATTTTAAAAACTAAATTAATACCAATTGTCGAAAAGAAAAGAGTTAGACCTCATAAGAGTGAAGTCTTTAGACTAAAGTGTGATAATAAAAAAATAAAAAATATGACAGGTTGGAAGCCAAAGTATAAAATAGATGAAGGTTTAATTAAATTAATTAAATGGTTGAAGGAAGATGATAATCTAAAGAATTACAAACCTGAAAATTATAATATTTAGATTTAATATGATTAAAAAAAATATTCTTTGTACTATATGCGCAAGAAAAGGCTCAAAGGGGTTAAAAAATAAAAATTTACTCAAGTTACTAGGGAAACCCCTAATATATCATACGGTAGATCAGGCAAAAAAAATTAAATCTATTACAAAAATTGTGATTAGCTCTAATTCAAATAAAATTTTAGAGATTTCAAAAAAAAAAACTGATTATCAAATTAAACGACCAGAAAATATCTCCAATGATTATTCGTCAAAAGTTGATGCAATCAAACATGCTTTAATAATGTCAGAAAAAAAATTTAAGGTAATTTTTGATATTATAATTGACCTTGATGTAACATCTCCATTAAGATCAACAAGTGATATTAATAAAGCATTAGATTTTTTTTTTAAAAAAAATTCTGGTAATCTTGTGTCTGGATATGAGGCTCGAAGAAACCCTTATTTTAATCAAGTTATGGTTAAAAAGGGCTATGCAGGTCTAGTTTGTAAATCAAAAAAAAAATAGTTAGAAGACAGGATGCACCTAAAATTTATGACCTTAATGCATCAATATATATTTGGAAAAGAAAAAGCCTTTTATTTTCAAAAAAACTCATAAATAAAAGAACTATTTTTTTTAAAATGCCTTATGTAAGATCTATTGATATTGATGATAAACTTGATTTTATAATGGTAGAGCATATTTTAAAAAATAATTTGAATAAATGAAGTATAAAAAAATATCAAATGAAATTATTAAATCTGTAAAATTTTTTAGTAAAAAAAAAAATATTCCTTTACATGAGCCAAATTTTAAAAAGGAAGATTTTAATTCAATGAATAGATGCTTGAAATCATCTTTTGTATCGACTGTAAGTAAATTTACCAATGTTTTTGAAGAAAAACTTAAGAAATTAACCAACTCAAAATATTCAATAGCAACTATCAATGGAACTTCTGCAATTCAAATTGCTATTTTATCTTGTGGTATAAAAAAAAATGAAGAGATTTTAATACCAAATTTAAACTATATTGGTAGCACAAATGCTGCTATCTATTGTAATGCGATACCACATTTTGTAGATGTTGAGAGTGAAACTCTTGGAATAGACACAGTTAAATTAGAAAATTATTTAAAAAAAATTTGTAAAATAAAAAAAAATAGCACAATTAATAAAATTTCTAAAAGAAATATCAAAGCAATAATACCCACTCATGTTTTTGGAAACCCTGGAAATATTGAAGAATTAATAAAATTAGCAAAAAAATTTAATTTAAAAATAATTGAGGATGCCAGTGAATGTGTCGGCAGTTATTATAAGGATAAACATCTAGGTACATTTGGTGATGTTGGTGCTTTAAGTTTTAACGGAAACAAAATTATAACCACAGGTGGAGGTGGTGCAATTATAACAAATAATAAACAGATTTATCAAAAGGCATTTAGTTTATCGACTATATCAAGAAAAAAAAATACTGGATGGAGATATGATTATGATGATGTTGGTTATAATTATAGGTTACCAGGCATCAACTCATCTTTGGGTATTTCTCAATTAAAAAATCTGTCAAATTCTCTAAAAATTAAAAGAAAAATTTTTTTAAAATATAAAAAAATATTTAAAAATAGTATTTATTTCAAATTATTAATAGAGCCAAAAAATGTAAAAAGTAATCACTGGTTGAATACAATTTATATATTTAATTCTAATTTAAAATTAAGAGACAAAATTATTAAAGAAACAAATAAAAAAGGGATTGGAATAAGACCAGTATGGAAGTTAATGCACAAAATAAAACATTTGTCGAGTTATCCAAGAATGAATATTCAAAATTCAGAAAAGTTAGAAAAAAGTTTAATAAACCTACCGAGTAGTCCAAATTTATATAAAAAAAATTCTAAATTTAAGGTAAAATGAAAGTAAAAATAATTGCTGAAGCTGGTGTCAATCATAATGGTAGTTTACGAATAGCAAAAAAACTTGTCGATGTTGCAAGATTTTCTGGAGCTGATTATGTAAAATTTCAAACTTTCACTCATGATAATCTTGTTACAAGTAAGGCTCAAAAAGCTAATTATCAAAAATCTAATCATGATAATAATGAAACACAAAGTGCTATGTTGAAAAAGTTAGAACTTTCAAAGCCAAATCATCTCAAACTTATCTCTTATTGTAAAAAAAAAAAAAATAAAATTTTTATCTACAGCATTTGATATTGAAAATTTGAAATTTTTAATTAAAAATAAAATTGATTTTATTAAAATTCCCTCAGGTGAAATTACAAACTTTCCATTACTAGAATACATAAAAAAAAGTAATAAAAAAATTTTACTTTCAACTGGAGCATCAACTTTATCAGAAGTAAAAACAGCTTTAAAAATATTGAATAAAAAAAAGAAAGAAATTACAGTTCTTCAGTGTAATTCGGCCTATCCAACACCAATTAAGCATTTAAATCTCAATACTTTAACAACTTTCAGAAAAAAATTTAATTGTGAAGTGGGCTTGTCTGATCACTCTTTAAGTGTAGTTGCAGCTGCAGCTGCAGTTTCACTTGGAGCAACTATTATTGAAAAACATTTTACTTTAAGTAGAGACATGATCGGACCCGATCATAAATCCAGCTTAGAGCCATCAGAACTAAAAAGAATGATAAAAAACATTAGGGAAATTGAGTCAGCTTTAGGTAGCTTCAATAAAAACATTACAAAAAGTGAAAGAGAGAATAGAAGAATAATTAGAAAGTCATTGGTTGCTAATAATTTTATTAAAAAAGGTCAAAAATTTACTAGTAAAAATATTTTTGCAAAAAGACCAGCTGGAGGAATATCCCCCATGAATATTAAAAAAATTTTAGGAAAAAAAGCAAAAAAAAATTTTGAACTAGATGAAATGATAAAAATCTGAAAAAATGAAAAGAAAAAACATTTTTATTGTAACAGGTAGCAGGGCGGATTATGGTTTACTGAAGAACCTTATCACCTGTTTATCTCAATCAAAAAAACTTAAACTTTCTTTAATTGTTACTGGACAACATCTTTCAAAAAATTATGGCTCCACAAGCCAACAAGTTTACGCGGATTTCAGTAAAATTTCACGTTTCATAGATATCAATGTTCAAAAAACTGACTCAGCTTCAATTTTAAAATCTGTCAGTATTGGCATAAACAAAATGGGAAAGTATTTAAAATCAAAAAAACCAGATCTTATTATTTTATTAGGTGATAGATATGAAATATTGGCTGCTGGGTTAAGCTCTATATTTAATAACATCAGAATTGCTCATATTCATGGCGGAGAAGTAACATCAGGTTCTATTGATGATACAATTAGACATGCACTTACGAAATTTTCAAATTTTCATTTTGTCTCTACAGAAATTTACAAAAAAAGAGTTATTCAAATGGGTGAAAACCCAAATAATGTTTTTAATGTTGGTGCGTTGGGAGCAGAAAACGCACATAAAATAGAATTATTAAGTAAGGAAATATTAGAAAAAAAATTATCTATTAAATTCAATAAGTATAATTTTTTAATTACAGTAAATTCTTTTATTGAAAATAATGACTCAATTGACTCTTTATTAAAAAATATTTTTTTAGCATTAAAAAAGTTTAAAAACACATCTTTGATATTTACTATGCCAAATTCTGATATAAAATCAGATTATATTAAAAATAAAATATTAGAATTCTCTAAGAAAAACAAAAACTCCTATGTGTTTAAATCATTAGGATCTCAAAATTATCTTTCATGTATGAATATTTGTGATGTGGTCATTGGAAATTCATCAAGTGGTATTTTAGAGGCACCGACTATTAGAACGCCCACTATAAATATAGGTAATAGGCAAGAGGGCAGAGTTCAGGCAAAAAGTGTAATAAATTCTGTAAATTCTTTTAAAAAGATATATGATTCAATAAAAAAAACATTATCTTCAGATTTTAAAAAAAAACTTAAAAAAACTAACAATCCATATTTCAAGAAAAACACAGCATTAACTATAAAAACTATTATTGAAAAAAAAATTTTAACAAAAAAAATTGAACCCAAGAAATTTTATGACATTAAATAAAAAAAATACTGAATTATTTTGGTGTAAAAATTGTCTTAATAATTCTGAAAGACCCAGAATTGAATTTGATAAAATGGGCTGGTGTAATGCTTGTCAATGGATGGCTGAAAAAAAAGTTATTGATTGGAAATCTAGACAAAAAGAGCTGAAATCAATTTTAAAAAAATATAAAACCAATGAAACCTATGACTGTATTGTCCCACTAAGTGGTGGAAAAGATGGATCTTATGTTGCTTATAAAATAAAAGAAGAACTCGGTTTAAATGCATTAACTGTGACTTCAAGACCTCCATTGGAAAGAGAAATAGGCAGTCATAACTTAAGTAATTTTTTAAAATATGACTACGACCATGTTCATATCACGGCAAACACTAAAGCAATGAAAAAACTAAATAAATTAGGATTTATTAAGATGGGGTCTCCATACTTTGGTTGGCTTACGTCAATTTTTTCTGCAGTAACTAGATTAGCCTTAACTCACAAAATTAATTTAATCTTTTATGGTGAAGATGGTGAAATTGAATATGGAGGCTCTACTCAAAACAAAAATAGAGCAATATTTGATGTCAATTACACTGTAAAAAATTATTTAGAGAGAGGATATTATGACATAATTAAAGCAAGCAAACTAAGTCAAAAAGAACTGTACTGGTTTACATTTCCTACTAAGGAATTAAAAAAAACTCCAATTGCGAGTACGCACTGGTCTTATTTTGAACCTTGGGATTCATATAGAAATTACCTGGTGGCAAAAGAGAAATTTAATTTAGCCGAAAGTAATGAGGGAAATTCTGGAACATTTACAAATTTTGCTCAAAATGACCAAGCATTATTTGCCTTACATACATATTTAATGTACTTAAAATTTGGTTTTGGTCGAGCTACTCAGGATGTTGGTATAGAAATCAGAAGAGGTTCAATGAATAGAGACCAAGGAATAAATCTAGTAAACCTTTATGACAATTATTACCCTGAATCATTTATTGATCTATATTTAAAATATTATGAAATGACACATAAACAATTTGATAAAGTGATAGATTCTTGGGCTAATAAAAAACTTTTTAAAAAAGTTAAAAACAGATGGATGCCAAAATTTAATATCAGATGAAAAGAAAAATAAATGTTGGAATTCTTAATTATGGTATGGGAAACTTAAGATCAGTAGAAGTTTCATTAAATTATTTGGGTATTAAAAATACTTTAGTAAGTGAAGCAAAAAATATTAAAAAATATTCTCATATAATTCTTCCGGGGGTGGGGTCATTTAAAAAAGCAATAAAGAATTTAAAAGCGAGTAGAATGTTTGATGAAATTTTAAAGATATCAAATGAAAAAAAACAAAAAATACTTGGAATATGTCTAGGTATGCAACTTTTATTTGACAGTAGTTCAGAAGATGGGCTTACAAAAGGATTTAGTATTGTAGCTGGAAAAGTTGAAAAATTTTCATCAAAAAAAACTATAAATTTAAAAATTCCTCATGTTGGTTTTAATGAGGTATCATTTGATAAAAAAAACTTTTTTTTTAGAGATATAAATAACTCTTCTGATTTTTATTTTGACCATAGCTATCGAATAAGTAAATTTAATGACAATATTAATCCTGTAATCAGCTATCATGGAGAAAAATTTTTAGCTGCATTTAATTTTGAAAATATTTATGGAGCTCAATTTCACCCAGAAAAAAGTCAATCTAATGGACTTATGCTCTTAAGAAATTTTATAAAATAATATGTTAAAAAAAAGAATAATTTTTACACTTTTATACTGTGATGGATACTTTGTTCAGAGTAGAAATTTTAATCTTCAAAAAGTTGGAGATGTTATTTGGTTAGAAAAAAATTATGATTTTAAAAAAATTTCTTATTTCATTGATGAATTGATTATACTTGATGTATCTAGAAATAAAAAAAATTTAGATCTTTTTTTGAAAAATGTTAATTCAATTTCGAAATATTGTTTCATGCCAATATCAGTAGGTGGTGGAGTAGATACTTTTCATAAAGCAAAAAAAATCTTATCTAGTGGTGCAGATAAAGTAGTAATAAATTCGAACTTAAATTTAAAATTAATAAAAGAAATATCCAAAACATTTGGACAGCAATCTATTATAGGAGCTGTTGATTTTAAAAAAATCAATAATCAGTATAAAATATTTATCAAAAATTATTCAGTACAATTAAAAACTCACATAAGGGAATACTTTATAAAATTAAATAATTTTCCTATTGGTGAAATTATTCTTAATTCAATAGATCGAGATGGAACAGGAAATGGGTTAGATTTTGAAATTTTAAATTTTATGCCAAAAAAAATGAAAAAATCAATTATAATTTCTGGTGGATGTGGAAATGCAGCCCACTTTTCTGAGGGACTGATTAACAAAAGTATTGATGCAGTTAATACTGCCAATCTTTTAAATTTTATAGGTGATGGATTAAAAAAAGCTAGAGAAGAAATGTTGATAAATAGTTTTAAACTTCCAATGTGGGATGTTAAAAAAATTAACGTATTAAAAGATAAATTTAAATAAAATGAAAATTATAAGATTTAAAGAACATATGATTTATTCCAATGACTCAATTAAAAAAGCTGTAATTAAGTTAGGAAAATTAAATAAGAAGTTCTGTATTGCAGTAGACGAGAATAATAAATATGTTGGTACGTTAACAGATGGCGACATAAGAAGAGGGTTATTGTTAAATTTAACACTTATGAACACGGTTAAAGAAATTTGTAATAAAAAATCTCATTACACAATAAAAGAATTAACAGCAAATAAAGCGCAAGAGATATTTCTAAAAAAACAAATTAAATTTATACCAATTATAAATAGTCATAAAAAAGTTTTAGGAGTTTATTATTATCTAGAAAATGATTATTTAAATACTATTGAAAATGAAATGTGGATTATGGCTGGAGGTAAAGGAAAGAGGCTAAGACCTTTTACTAATAAAATACCAAAACCGCTTTTGCCAGTTAATGGCAAACCTATTATAGAAACAATTATATTGATAGCCAAAAAGCAAGGAATTAGAAATTTTGTTATTTCAATAAACTATCTGGGTAATAAAATTAAATCATACTTAAAAAAAGGAGAAAAATTAGGAGTTAATATAAGATATGTGAAGGAAGATAAACCATTAGGGACAGCTGGATCATTATATTACTTTAAAAAAACAAGATTGCCAATTATTGTTTCTAATGCAGATGTTATTTCAAATATAAATTATAGAGAAATGCTAGAATATCATAAAAAACTAAACTCTTATATAACCATTGGAGCAATAAGTAATTTTGAAAAAAATCATTATGGTAATATTATATTTAAAAAGAACAGAGTAAAACGAATTGAAGAAAAAATTGAAAAAAAAACATTTATAAATTCTGGGATTTATACCTTAAACCCAAACATTAAAAAATTTTTTAAATCAAAAAAATTTTTTCATATGACAAATTTTATAGAAACTGCAATCTTAGATAAAAAAAAAGTATGTATATTTCCAATACATGAAAATTGGTATGATTATGGTCTTAAAGAAAAATATCTAAGTCAAAAATGATAAATATGATTAATTTAAAAAACAAATTTTGTTTAGTAACTGGCTGTAATGGTTTTGTGGGTCGTGCTATTGTAAAAAGATTAAAAATATTTGGTGCCAATATAATTGGAACAGATATTGATGATACTAAAAAAAATAAAAATGTTTCTTTTTTTATAAAAACAAATTTAGAAAGTAAAAAAGAAATAGATGAATTGATTAATTTGTTAAATAAAAAATTTAAAAGAATTGATATTTTAATTAATAATGCAGGATATGTGGGAACTAGTCTAATTGGAAAAAAAAAAGAAAATAATCATTTTTACAATGAAAGATATACAAGCTTAAACTTAACTAATACAATATATTTAACCGACTCTTTAATTCCATTATTAAAAAAATCTAACTCTGCATCCATTATAAATATTTGTTCTATCTATGCTTTTTTGGCATTTGATTATAATCTCTATAAAAAAACAAAAATGAAAACACCACTGGCATATGGAGTTTCAAAAGCAGGTTTAATGCATTATACAAAAATGCTTTCAACAACGCTAGCACCCAATATAAGAGTTAATTCTATTTCACCTGGTGGAATATATAGAAATCAACCCAAGAATTTTTTAAAAAAATATTTGAATAAAACTGCATTATTAAGAATGTGCCATGAGAATGATGTAGCAAATGCTGCTGCTTTTTTTTCTAGTGAGCTCTCAAGTTATATTACCGGTCAAAACCTAATTGTTGATGGTGGATATTCAGTATCATAAATTTTTTTAGGCTATTAATTATGAGTTACTTAAAAAAACACAGTAAAATTTGTATAGGTTCAGCAAATTTTGATGCTCGTTATGGAATAAACAAAAAGAAATCACCAACTAACTCAACATTAAAAAAAATTTTTTTTTATGCTAAAAGTAAAAAAATCAACTTTATTGATACAGCTATTAATTATGAAGGGTCTGAAAATAAAATTGGCAGATTAGGACACAAAAATATAAATATTATAACTAAAATTCCAAAAATTCCTGATAACCTAAATAATATAGAGAAGTGGGTTATTGATAATACTTTTTTATCTTGCAAGAGATTAAATGTTAAGAAATTATATGGTCTTTTAATTCATGACACTAAAGACTTAAAAGATAAAAAAAAATCTAAAGCTATTTTTAAGGCGTTTGATTATCTCCTTAAGCATAAAGTGGTAAAAAAAATAGGTTTATCAATCTATAACCCTCAAGAATTAGATTTATATTTAAAAAAATATAATTTTAAAATTATTCAGGCCCCAATTAATGTTTTAGATAGAAGAATGATTAGTTCTGGATGGACAAAAAAATTAAAAAAAGAAAAAATCGAAATTTTTGCTAGATCGATATTTTTAAAAGGATTGCTATTAAAAGATAGTATCGAAATACCAAAAATATTTTCAAAATGGAAAAATAATTTTAAATTATTTGAAGAATGGGTAGAGAAAAACAATTTAACAAAAATAGAAGCCTGCATTCGGTTCGTTAATGACTTAAAAGAAGTTGATAAAATTATTATTGGTATTAATAATGAAATCCAATTAAAAAATAATTTTATTCATTTACAAAAAAAAAAATTAAATGTCCCAAAAAATATTAGTGTGAATTCAGGAAACATCTTAAATCCAAAAAAATGGAAAATCTAATTGAAGGCAATAATTTTGATGATAGACATGAGATATAATAAATTAATACATAAACAATCGAATTTATATGTATCCTGATAATAGTTGGTATTCTCATAGATATATTCTAGCAAAGTATTGTAAAGTAAAAAATGATTTACCAATATTTGGTTCTATGGTTCATGGATATATTCCTTTAGCTTCAAGATTTAAAAATAAATTTAATATAATAAGTGGTAAAAGAAAATTTACTATGGCTAACTTTTTTTTTTGGAATAAAAAACAGGTCATGTATTCAAAAAGGAATGGAGTTAAAAACGTAAATGCTATTGGTGCACCCTTTTTATATCTCCATAAAATGAACATAAAAAAATTTTTAAAACCAGAAGGTACTCTTATAATGCCAGCTAAATCTGGAAGTGAAATTAAGGCAAAATATAGTTTAATGAAATTAATTGAATTAGTTGAAAAAAAATTTCCAAAACCTTATACTCTATGTGTTGGATCGCTTGATTGCCATTCAACTAAGAAACAAATTAACAATCGATCAAATTGGAAAGTAGTCACTTGTGGCAATAGAACTGATAAAAAATTTCTTTTTAAATTATACTCTTATTTAAATAACCACATGCATGTAGTACAGACATTTCCATCGTCCTCACTTTTATATTCTTTATTTTTAAAAAAAAAAAACTTATTTTATTGATCATTATTATGAAAATAACAAAAGGGTTATGTTGCACCAAAATTTTTATGAAGATCATATTGAATATATAAATGACTTTAAAAAGTATAATTTTAATTTTAAAAAAATTAATTCTAAAAAAAATTATACTTCTGTTCTAAAAATACTTGGATTCGATTGTTTAAAAAGTAGGACTGAGCTAAAAAAACTATTTGGATGGGATAACAAAATAAAGATATTTTTTGCAATTTTTTTTTTATATACCTATGATTTGATGCATGGTCAGGATTTAAGAAATAAGGGTGTTTACCACAATACAAAGATTGCCGATCTAAAAAAAAAAAAAATGCTAGTTGATTGATTTATTAAATTAAATATTAACGCAGATTTATATTTACGATCATGTGTATGAATTATTTAAATAATATAACAATAATTGTAAATAATTAATAAAAATGATGATATATGACGATGAATGATTTATCAATTTTATAAAATTTTAGAAAAAAAGGATAAGGTTAACTTTTTTTTAATTATCTTGCTGATGGCTGTTGCTGGTATTTTAGAGACATTAAGTATTGGAATATTACTACCTTTTGTAACTTTTTTATTAGATCCAGCTTTATTGTTAGAGCATAATCTAATTTTAAAGCATTTTTATTTTTTAACAAAGTTAGATAAAAATTTAATAATTTATTATTTATTATTATCAATTTTTATATGTTTTTTTTTAAAAGCAATTTTTTTTATTTGGTTTCACTATGTAAAAAATAAATTTATATTTAATTTTACTAATAACTTAACATTGAAATTGTTTTCTAGCTATATAGCAAAACCATACTCATTATACTTGGATGATAGCTCTCACAATCAACTTTCGACATGTGTTAATGAAGTAAGAGAATTTGAACAAAGTATTGTTATTTCTGGTATTGAGGGATTGTCAGAAATGATAATAGTTATTTTTCTAGTAGGCTTGTTATTTGTGGTAAATCCTGTGGCAAGTTTAGCTATTATTTTGATTGGTGTATTTTTATTTTCACTTTTTAATCAATTCACAAAAAAAAAAACTGAAAAATGGGGATATATAAGACAAATAAATGAAGCTAAGATGGTTGAGAAAGTTCAACAAAGTTACAATGGTCTTAAAGAGATCTTAATTTATCTTAAAGAGGGTTTTTTTATAAATACGTTTGAAAAAATAGTTAAAGAAACAACATCTGTTAATATAAAAAAACAAACGTTATTAGATATTCCAAAAACATTCATAGAGATCATAGCGATAATTATTTTCATTGTGATTATTTTGATAATATATTTTTATAATTCTAACCCTGCTTATTTTATACCAATTTTAGGTTTGTATGTAGGTGTGTCTTTTAAACTGATGCCAGCCTTAAATAGAATAGTTGTAGCAAGTCAAAGATTTAGAAATGGAACAGCTACACTTAGTAAAATAGGTAATGAAATTAATCTTTATAAAAAAAACCTAGAACTGATTAAACAAATAAAAAAAGATAAAATAAATTTTATTAAATTTAATAAAAAGATATATTTAAAAAATATCTCATTTAAATATCCTTCAAAAATAATTGATTTATTCAGTGATCTAAATTTAGAAATTAATAAAGGAGAGACAATTGGAATTAAGGGTCAATCTGGCGAAGGTAAGTCTACCTTAATAAATATGATTTGTGGTTTTATAGTGCCAAATAAAGGTAAAGTTTTAATTGATGGAAATGATATTGAGGAAAATATTAGAGGGTGGAGGTCAATTTTGGGCTATATACCTCAGCAAACATATTTATTTAACGGGTCAATAAAAGAAAATATTTGCTTTAGTGAAAATGATTTAATAGACGAGAAACTTTTTAATCAAGCAGTAGATATGGCGCAGCTTAGAGACTTGATTAACTTATCTCCTCAAAAAGAAGATACACAAGTAGGAGAAAGGGGTATATTATTGTCGGGAGGACAAATCCAAAGAATTGCATTGGCAAGATGCTTGTACAATAACCCTGAAATTCTAATTCTTGATGAAGCAACTAGCTCTCTTGATGAAATTAATGAAAAAAAGATCCTAGATTCAATACGACTTTTAAAGGGAAAAAAAACAATAATAATAGTAAGTCATAGAGATAGTACGTTATCTTTCTGTGATAGAATTTTCCATCTAAATAAAAATAAACTCACAGAAAAAAAATAATTAAATACTATGAAAAATTTTTACTAAATGAAAGTTTTGCATGCAATAACAAGTATTGACAAAGGTGGAGCAGAAAACCATGTAGTTTCTTTGATAGAAGAGCAAAAAAAAAATAACTATTTAGTAGAAATTATTTTTTCTAAAAAAAGTAATTATTGGAAAAGTTATTTAATTTCGTTAGGAGTTTTTGTGAATCAACCAAATTTTACAAATGAAAGCTTTTTTCTTCTTAGATTAATAAAATTTTGCTTTGATTTAATTAAGTTAAGAAGAGTTATTATTAATTTCAAACCAGATGTATTACACGCACACCTACCATATATGGAGCTCTTGTGCTTTTTTTGTCTTTTTTTATTAAGAAAAAAACCTAGGTTAATTATTTCAAAACATGTGGATAATATTTTTTTTAAAGGTTCTGAGGGCCAAAAAAAATCTTTAATAGGATCTTTTTTTGCAAAACTAGTGGCAACAAAAACCTTTAAATTTATAGCTATATCCAATTCTGTTAAAAATTTTTTGATATCAGATTTTGTTGGGATAAGTAAAAAAAAAAATTAAAGTTATTTATTATGGTTTAGATAGACTTCCACAAAATAAAATTACCCTTTCAGATAAAAAAAATTTATTAAAATTTAATAAAATAAAAAAAAATACAATTATAATAGGATGTATTGCAAGATTAGTACCACAAAAATCCTTAACAACCTTGTTTGACGCTATTGCCCTCTATAAAAAAAACAGTAAAAAAAATATAAAATTAATTTTAGTGGGCAAAGGTTTTTTAAAAGATGATTTAAAAGAGTATTCAAATAAACAAGGTATACGCGAGAATATTATTTGGATAGATTTTTTAGATGATGTAAAAACTTTTTATGATTCAATAGATATTTTTGCTCTAAGCTCTTTGTACGAAGGATTTGGTTTGGTGTTCCTTGAGGCCATGTTGTGTAAAAAACCAATAGTTTCAACACATGTTAGCGCAATTTCAGAAGTAGTAATAAATAATATAAGCGGGATTTTAGTTCCAGTTAAAAACTCCCATAAAATAAAAGATGCTTTTTTAAAACTTGATAAAAAAAAAGTTAGAATTATTTATGGTTTAAATGGATATAAAAGAGTAAAGACTAAATTTACAGTAAAAAAGATGTATACTGAAACTCATAAGGTCTATGAATTAACAAAATGAAAAAAATTAAATTTAATAAAACCATTAAAGATTTTGGTGATGAATGGGAAAAATTTGATAATAAAAAAGTTGGAAATAAAGAATTAAAAAAAATTTTTAATACTTATTTTAGAATATTCCCAAAAAAAATATTTAACAAAAAAAATATAGGTATAGACCTTGGGTCTGGATCGGGTCGTTGGGCTAAGTACATCGCACCAATGATCAAAAAAATGTATTTACTTGAACCAAGTGTAAAAGCAATTAATGTTTCAAAAAAAAGACTTCAAAAATTTAAAAATATAGAATATTTAAATATTGAAATTAATAAATTAAATCTTAAAAGTAGCTCATTAGATTTTGCCTATTCATTAGGTGTTATTCACCATTTAAACTATCCAACAAAATGTTTTAAGATAATTAATAACAAATTAAAAAAAAATTCACCATTTCTAGTTTATTTATATCATGATTTTGAAAATCATCACAAATTCTATAAGTTAATTTGGCTTTTATCTGAATATTTTAGAAAATTTATAAGTAAAAAAAATTTTTTTATAAAATCTTTATTGTGTGAAATTATTGCTATTGTCATATATTTTCCTCTAGCTAAAATTTCCTATTTTTTAAATATTTTAAATATAGATGTAAAAAATGTTCCTTTGAGTATTTATAAAGATAAATCATTTTATATTATGAGAAATGACTCACTTGATCGATTCGGTACAAAATATGAAAAGAGATATTCTACCAAAGATATAATTAATCTCTTTGAAAAGACTGGTTTCTACAATATAAAAGTTTCCTCAAAAGAACCTTACTGGTGTGTTATAGGTTATAAAAAATAAATTATTATGTGTGGAATTGCAGGTTTTATAAATCAGAAACCATCCTCTAGTTTAAATTTAGAATGTTTAAAAGAAATGGTATCTAAGCTTTCTCATAGAGGACCAAATAACAAGGGACATTGGAACAACAACAACAATACTCAATTTATTGGTCATACAAGATTGAGCATAGTAGATTTAAGTAAAAATGGAAATCAACCCATGTTATCATTTTCAGAACGTTATGTTATTTCTTTCAATGGAGAAATTTATAACCATTTAGATATTAGAAGAGAAGTTGATAAAAAAAGAAAAATTTCTTGGCGTAGCACATCTGATACAGAAACAATCTTAGAGTCGATTGAAAATTTTGGTATCACTAATACTATTGAAAAACTTAATGGAATGTTTTCAATTTGTATAATAGATAAAAAAAAAAAATCTGCTTTACCTAATAAGAGATAAATTTGGTGAAAAACCACTTTACTATGGTTTTTCAAAAGATAATTTTTTATTTGCATCTGAATTAAAGGCTATTTGTTCTTTCCCTAACTTCGAAAAAAAAATTGATAAAAAAAGTTTAAATTATTTTTTTAATTTTTCATATATTCCAGAGCCTTTTTCTATTTATAAAAATATATCTAAACTATTACCAAGTACAATATTAATGTTTGATTTAACTACACATAAAATTTTAAATAATAAAAAATTTAAAACTATATGTAAAAATGTTGATATAAAAATTACCGATAAAAATGCTGTGGATCAATTTGATAATATTATTAATTTATCTGTAAAAGATACCATGATTGCAGATGTAGAGGTTGGATCATTTTTATCTGGTGGAATAGACTCATCTTTAATAACCTCAGTGATGCAGAGACAATCAACTAAAAGAATTAAAACATTCTCTATAGTTTTTGATGACTTAAAATATGATGAAAAATACTATTCTAGAAATATTTCAAAATATCTTGGAACAGACCATAATGAAATATTAATAAATTCTAATAATATGATAGATATAGCCAAAAAAATTCCAGATATTTATGATGAACCATTTGCTGATAGTTCCCAGATACCAACAGTTCTTGTCTCTCAATTTGCTTCAAAGAAAGTAAAAGTAGTCTTATCCGGTGATGGTGCAGATGAATTTTATGGCGGATATAATCGATATATAGCATTTTCAAGAATGGATAAAATTTTAAAATATTGTCCATATTACCTAAGGTACACACTTGGTAGGGCAATCTCTTTTCTTCCTTTAAGCCTATTAACTTATATGGAGACAATTTTGGGAAAATTATTTTTACAAAATAGATCCATTACTCAATTAGATGATAAAATAAAAAAGTTAGGTTCTATACTGGTAAATAGTAAAAATATTGTAGATATGTACTTTTCTATTATATCCTTATCAGAGGACAACCCTAGTATCTTAAGACATGAAAATATCGATCAAGAAATAGAAGAAATTAAGGAAAAAATCAGCTCCTACTTTGATAAAAATAGAAATTTAATTGAAAATATTATGATAGCTGACCAAAATATGTATTTGACTGGTGATATTTTACATAAAGTTGATAGAGGTTCTATGTATTATAGTTTGGAGGTTAGAGCGCCTTTTTTAAATCCAAACGTAGTTAATTTTTCTAATAAATTATCAATGAGTATGAAGATAAAAAATAATACTGGTAAAATTTTATTACGAGAAATTTTAAGAAAATACATCCCTGAAAAATATGTTAATAGGCCAAAAATGGGTTTTTCAATTCCACTCAATAGTTGGTTGAAAGGACCACTAAAACAATGGAGTTTAGATATATTGAATTTTAAAAGTATTAAAGAAGAGGGCTATTTAGATTGCTCTAGAGTGAAATTTTATTTGGAAAGTCACTTAAGTGGTAAAAAAGATTTTAGCAGAGAATTATGGAATATAATTGTCTTTCAGTCTTGGTTGTCAAAATATAATTAATGCAAGTTATATCTTTAAAAAATTACTTTTTTGAAAAAATATTAATTATATTGATACCATTTTCAGCAATATTTAGTATTTTTCTTTTAGATTTTTTGTTAGTTTTAGTTTCCATATCATTTATTATTAGAAGTATTAAAAGTAGAGAATATTTTTATTATTTAAATAAATTTTTTATTATTTTTTTATTATTTTACTTTTATATTATATTAAGATATTTTTTTAGAGATCACGAGTATGAGTCATTCAATTCTGTATTTTTTTATTTTAGATATGGGCTTTATGCTATTTCTATAAATTATTTTCTTATAAAAATAGATAATTTAGAGAAATCATTCTTAAGAAGTGTTCTATTAGCTATACTTCTTCTTATAACTGATGGACTTATTCAATTTGCATTTGGTAAAAATATTATTGGCTATGAAACAATAGATGGTAATAGATTATCAAGTTTCTTTGGCGATGAATCAATCCTAGGAAATTATTTGTTAAAATTTTTACCATTTTTGTACTTAATTATTATTAAGAATATAGATAACAAAAAAATATTTTTATTTTTATTTATTTTAATTGCATTATGTGATCTTATTATCTTTTTATCTGGTGAAAGATCATCATTCATATTGAGTATTTTTCTAACAGTTTATTTTATTATAATGCTTAAAAACTTTAGAATTATAAGAATTTTTTTATTTAGCCTAACAACTTTGATTATAATTTTTATCTATTTTAATAGTGACAATATGTCAAAAAGATATTCCAAAACTGTAACTGAGTTAATTAAGAGTGAAAACCATACGAATAATTTAATTTTAGATAAGAGCTTAATAAATACTAAGTTCTATATTATTTCACCCACACACCATAATTATTTCCTGACAGCACTAAATATGTATAAAGATAACAAATTTTTTGGACAAGGACCTAAAAGCTTCAGATATTTATGTGATGATAGAAGATTTAAAATCAATAAGTATAGTTGCTCAACACATCCTCATAATTACTATATTCAAATTTTAGCTGAATTAGGCCTGATTGGATTTATTTTTTTAATGATATTTTACTTATACATTTGCTACAAAATATTAATAATAATAGTATCGAAAGAAATAAAAAATAATAGTTATATGATTTGTATACTTTCCTTTTTTTTAATAAATTTATGGCCACTCACGTCCACAGGTAATTTTTTTAACAATTGGATTTCAATTTTGATTTATTTACCATTTAGTTTTTTTCTCATAAGTCCTAAAAAATGATATTAATTTTAGAAAATATAATTTTTTTTTGTATCTTACTCATTATTAATTTTTTAGTTATTAAAAATTATAAATATCTTGGTAAAAAAATTAATATTTATGATGTGCCAAATGAAAAAAGAAAAATACATAAAAACCCAGTTCCTCTTATTGGTGGTATAATTATTTATTTTAATATCTTTTTTTTATTGATTTATGTCTCTTTCAAAAAAAACGATCATTTATTAAATATTTTCATTCATTCAGAACTTAAAGGTTTAATATATGCTCTTTTATCATTTACTGGAATTTTTCTAATTGGATTATACGATGATAAATATAAAATAAGACCTTCTGTCAGACTTCTGCTCTTATCAATATTAATTTACATACTATTAAAAACTGATCAAACATTACTTATTCATTCTATAAATTTTTCATTTCCAGGTTATGATATTAATTTTAAATTAGGTGTATTCATTTTTACTTTTCTTTGTTTTTTAACGTTATTAATTTCTTGCAATTTAAATGATGGCATTAACTTACAATCAGCAATATTTTTTTTGATTAATTTTATAATTTTATATTTTATTACTCAAAATTTTTTAATTCTTTTAATTATATTTTCATTGATAATTTTTTCGTTACTAAATTTTAATGGTAAGATATTTTTAGGTGATTCAGGAGTTTATTTACTTTCAATTTTATTAGGATTTTATTTTATTAAATATTATAATTATGGTTATTCTTTAAAGGCTGATCAAGTTTTTTTATTTTTATTTTTTCCAGTATTAGACTCTGCCCGATGTTTTGCTTATAGATTAATAAAAGGAAAAAATATTCTTTTAGCAGATAACCTTCATTTTCATCACATATTACTAAAAAAGATTAATTATTCTAAAACCATTATAATAATAACAATTTTTTATTTAATACCATTGGGTGGGTACCTATTTAAAATCAGTACAGCACATGTGTTAATACTGATATTAGTCAGTTATTTTCTAGTTCTTTTTAAAGTTAGATCTCAAAAAAAATAAAATACTTAATTTTTTCTATTTTATTTTTATGTAATTTTTTTTTATTATAGTTATTAATATAATTTTCCTAAGAAAATCAAGAACAGACCTCTTATTTTTTTGTTTAGTTTTATAAGAATAAAAAATGCTATTAAATTTATTAATAAAAATATCGTCGTAAAATAATATCCAAAAGATACCTTGTAATCCACTCTGGACTTTTCGATTAATTTGTAGGGAGTTTCACTTAATAAAGAAATTAATTTAGTTGTTTTTATTTTATATTCAAGTTGTCTATCTCTTTTACTTGATGTGCCATATAGGTTATCATAACTTTGATTATTATATCCCTCAATTAAATTAAAAGTAATATTTTTTTCAATCAATTTATTCATTACGATGTCATTCCTTGATAAATATTTAGATACTGTGTAAAATTTTTCTTTATTAGTTTTGGATCCAATTATGTAATCGTCTGTAATTCCAATCTCATTGATTTCATTTCTATCTATTAATTTTATAAAGTCAGAGAAATTTATTAGTTTTGTTTGATCTTTTAATTTTTTTAAATCCTCTCTTTTATTCATCATTTTTTTTAATTTTTCTTCTTCTTGTTTAAAATAACGTATCTCTAGTTGCTTTATATATTGATTTTCTAATTCTAAATCTTTTAATACAGATGATCTTATGAGTTGATCATTTTTCATATTAGCTAATACTCTTTTAATATGATCATGAAATTTTATTTTTACCAAATTTAAAAAAGACGAATAACATCTTTCTATATTTTCTACATTTGAATCTATTATTTCAATTTCATAAATACCAATGCCTCCTTTATATTTACCACTGATAGTTTTCAAATTATTAGAACTAACACCAAAGAATGGTTTATAGCTTATGGGGCACTCTTCATAACTTTCAATTGATTTTAAATACTGGATAGTTGAATTTACAGTCTGCTCAAAACTAAAATTACTACTACTTGCGTTACCAAAATTAACCACATATTTATTTTCTTCAATAGTTAGCCTAGCTTGAGTTCTTTTTTCTATTGAATCGTATGAAAATTTTGAAACTAAGAGAGACAAAAGTGAAGTAGTAATAATTAATAAAAATAACCAAATAAAATTTTTAAGTGTCATTAGAGAAATACTATTTAATTTATATTATTAAAAATATAATTTAATTTGTAATATTAATATAGCTAAACTACAAGAACATTTAATCTTAGAAATATGCAATATTGGCTAGAACCACTTTTTCCACTTAATTTTATATATCTCTTATTAAATTATTTAATAACTTTTTCTATAATATCATTTTTTTCTATTAAATATAATATAAAAAAAAAATATTTCATAATGTTGGTTGTAACAGCAGTAACCCCAATTTTATTGAATGGTCCATTAATGGAATGGACCGTATTACCAGATCAAAGCAAGTATCTATCTCAGACGATTAAAATAAGAAATTTGGATTTTTATAATTTGGATAACAGATTGAGTATTTCTTTGCCATCATTGGTATTTGCAATTTCACCATTTATATTTATTGAAAGCTTTAATAGTATTGGTTTTATAAATCGTACACTTTTATCACTATTTATAATCTATTTAATAAAAAAAAAAATTAATCACTTATTAATATATTATTTGATTCTATCACCTACAATTTTGCTATATTCGTCTACCGCTTTAAAAGATTGTATAATAATTATTTTAAGTACATTTTTTTTTATTGGAATTACCAAAAATAAATTTTTATTACTTTTGATTCCAGCCGTTATGTTAAATTTTATAAAGGTACAAAATGCTTATATTATGTTTTTGATGTATCTGTCTCATATATATATCTTTAGTATAAAACTTCCTTTTAAAAAAGTTTTTTCAGCAATTATTGTACTGAATATCTTTATATTTATCCTTGTTAAAGAAGATTTCATTATTCAAAAAATAAATATGTATTTTTATAATTTTTGTTTTGAAGATGCCTTATGTGTTGCTGGTGAAAAATATAAAAGTTATTTAGATTTATTACTATCAATTCCATCACGTATTTTTTTATTTATTATTTCTCCATTTCCAGAAGTCAATAGTATAGTTAAAATCTGTATAATGATTGAGAATGTTATAGTTATTTATTATTTAGCTAATATCTTTTCTAATTTTTTTACAAACAGGAGAAAAGAATTTTATTTTTGGTTTACAAGTATTTTTATATTCACTTTAATGTATGCAATAACAATAACTAATCATGGAACCATATCAAGGTATAAAATTACTTTTATCATTCCATTTTTAATTATTTTAGAATTAATTAAAAAAAATAAAAATGAATAATAAAAGATTATTATTTATTTCCAATCATGCTGCATTCTTTGTTTCTCACAGATATAATATATCTAAAGACTCACTACGAAATGGTTATGAATTTCATCTTATAATTGGCAATCCAGCATCAAAAAAGATGGAAAAATATGCAATTCAAAAACTAAAGAAGGAAAAAGTTAAATTTTCAAAATTAAACTATTCAAATAGTTCATTTTCACTTTTAAAAGATCTGTCTTCATTAATAAAAATGATTAAATTAATAAGGAGATATAAACCAAATATAATTCATAGTGCCTCTCCCAAAGCTAATATTTATGCTGGAATTTTAGCTAAATTATTTAAGAGCACATCTTTAGTCATGTCTTTTTCTGGTTTGGGCTACTTGTATACTGAAAAAAATAATAACCTTTTTTTCATTATTAAAAAAAAATTATTTGAAAATCTATTGTCATTTATTTTTTTAAAAAAAAATAAAAAAATTATTGTTCAAAATAATGATGATTATTCTTTTTTTAAAAAAAAATTTAACATTACTAAGAATGATATTGTCAAGATTAAAGGAGGCTCAGGTATAGATATTGAGAAATATTCTAAGATTAAAAGAAAAAAAACAAAAAATGTAGTAATGATTTCAAGGGTTCTTAAGAACAAGGGAGCTTTAGAGTTTTTTAAAGCAGCAGAACTATTAAAGTTAAAATATCCTCAATGGAAATTCATAATTGTTGGCTCTTTGGATTATAATAGTCCTGATAAAATAGGTTATGATTTAATTAATTATTACAAAAGAAATAAAATTGTAAGATTTGAAGGGTATAAAAAAAACGTATCAAATATCTTAGCTAAAACAGAAATTTTCTGTTTGCCTTCTTATAGAGAGGGTATGCCAAAAGCTACACTTGAGGCACTCGCGGCAGGTGTACCGGTGGTGACATCAAATACTATTGGATGCAAAGAATCAATAATACCAAATAAAAATGGATTATTATGCAAAAAAAAAGATTATAAAAGTTTAGCTAAAGAAATAGAAAAATTAATTTTAAATCAAAAATTAAGAATAGCATTTTCTAAACATGCAAAAAATTATGCAAAAAATAATTTTTCTATTACTGGTGTGTCTAAAAAGATATATAAAACATATGAAAAATTAATAAATGAATAAACAAAGTCTAATATTTCTATCTTTAAATGAATTAAATTTTGATTATTTAGAGAAATATTTAAAATTTAAAAAACTAAATAACTTAAGAAAAATCTCTGATAAAATTAATTATACCAAAAGTGAAAATGAGTATAAAAAACTAGAACCCTGGATACAGTGGCCAAGTATTTATACTGGTAAAAAAGCTCAAGAACATAATATTTTCAGGTTAGGAGATATGATTGAGTACAAGGGTGATACAATATTTAATAAATTAGAAAGTTTAGGGTTGAGTGTAGGAATTATTTCTTCAATGAATTTAAATAATAATTTAAAAATGCCAAAATATTTTATTCCAGATCCCTGGACAATAACAAAACCTGATAATAATTATTGGAGTAAATTAATACATCGTACAATTTCTAAATTGGTGATAAAAAATTCTTCATTAAAATTTAGCATGACTGAATTATTTTCTTTTGCATTTATTTTTACGAAATTTGCAAGAATTAAAAATTATACTACTTATTTAAACTTTTTTATAACTGGATTTAAATACAAATGGAGAAAAGCACTTTTTTTAGATTTATTACTCAACGATATTCATCTAGATTTTTTTTATAAAAAAAAGCCTAATTTTTCTAATATTTTCTTTAATGGTATGGCACATATTCAGCATCATTATTTTTTTAATTCAAAAGTGGGTGATAAAAAAAAATTAAAGAATCCAGCGTGGTATCTTAAAACAGATAAAGACCCAATTGAAGAAGCATTTATTTTATACGATAAAATTCTAGGTGACTATGTTGATAATGGAAAATTTAACTTAGCAATTGCCACCGGATTGACACAAAAGCCATATGATAAACTAAAATTTTATTATAAGATTAAAAAACATTCAATTTTTTTTAATAAATTAAAAATTAATTTTATAAAAATTCAAGAATTAATGTCTAGAGATTTTATTATTTATTTTCTTGACCAAAAACAAGCTAAAATTTCTGAAGAAATTTTATGTAATATTGAATTGAATGGTAAAAAATTGTTTAAAATTGACAATAGGGGATTAAATTTATTTGTAACATTTATTTACCCTGATGAAATATTAAAAAATGATTATTTAGAACTTAATGAAATTAAGCTTTTAAATTATGTTTCGTTTGTAGCGATTAAAAATGGTATGCATTCTGAAAAAGGGTTTTACTATGATAATTTTTCTGATTATAGAAAAAGAAAAATGCATATAATTGATATTAAAGATATAATCCTCAAATTTTATAATTAGATATGAGAGAAAAAATTGCTGTATTGGGTTTGGGTTATGTAGGATTGCCTCTTTCAATTGCGTTTGATAGAAATTATGAGGTTGTAGGATTTGATATTGATCAAAATAGAATTAATGAATTAAAGAAATTTATTGATGCAACTAATGAAGTCTCAAAAAGTGAATTAAAAAAAGCAAAAAAAATATTATTTACCTCAGATTCAAAGAAATTAAAAGATTGTGATATTTTTATTGTAACTGTTCCAACTCCTATAAACAAAAAAAATTCTCCAAACCTATCAAGTGTAATAAGTGCTACTAAAATGATAGCAAAAAATATTAAGAAAAATTCAATAGTTATTTATGAGTCTACTACTTTCCCAGGTTGTACAGAAGAGGTTTGTGTTCCTATTTTAAAAAAATATACGAAATTAATATACAATAAAGATTTTTTTTGTGGTTACTCACCAGAACGTGTAAATCCAGGTGATAAAAAAAGAAAATTAAATCAAATTAATAAAATTATTTCTGGTTCAAATAAAAAGACTCTTTCAAAAATTTATAAAATTTACGATAAAAGTCTCAAAAGTAAAATAATTAAAGTAAAATCAATTAAAATTGCTGAGGGTGCTAAAATTATTGAAAACACTCAGAGAGATTTAAACATTGCATTGATGAATGAATTTTCAATAATTTTTAAAAAACTAGACATTAATTTTGAAGATGTTCTAGATGCAGCAAAGACAAAATGGAATTTTATTCCATTTAAACCAGGGTTGGTTGGAGGACACTGCATAGGTGTTGACCCATATTATTTAGCATATAAATCAAAAAAAGTTGGATATGAACCAAAAATAATTCTAGCAGGAAGAAAATTAAATGATTCTATGAGTCGATATGAAGGAAATTTGATATATGAAAAATTAAAAAAAAAAAATAATGCTAGAGTATTAGTTATGGGACTTTCCTTTAAGGAAAATGTTCCAGATATTAGAAATTCAAAAAGCTTTGATTTAATAAGTTTTCTTAAGGAAAAAAAAATTAATACTGAATGTTACGATAATAATGTAAATGGAAAAGAAGTATTCCAAAAATATGGAATTGTTCCAATCAAAAAATTACAAAAAAAAAGTTATGACTCTGTCGTGATACTGGTTGGACATGACAATTTTATTGATAAGAGAAAAGATATTAAACTTCTAATTAAAGACAATGGGATGATATATGATTTTAAAAATATATATAAAACTAATAAAAAAATTATCTATATAAATGAGAAAAATTTATAATTTCTTAACTTTTATTTATAATTTTATTAGTACAATTTTAGAAAATCTTATTTTTAAAAATACCCAAAAAAATAATAAATTTTATAAAATTGGTTACTCTAAATTTAATAACATGAAAAATTTTGAATTAACTCAAGAAGAAATTTACCTCATAAATATCAATAAATACTATAAAAGAATAATTTTATCAAAATCTGAATTAACAAAATTAATAAATTTTATATTTATAGAGTGTAGAATGATTGAAAAGATTACAAATGAAACTGGTTTTAATTATAGTATTGATTTCTTTACAGCATACGAAACATCAAGCATAGAGTTACAAGATAAAGGTAAAGGTTGGTATGCTAACAGACCACATAAGGATAAACCTTTTAGCAAAAATACACTTAAATTAATCATACCTTTACAAAATATCACAATAAAAGACGGACCTATGAAAATTATCAATAAAACAATATCAAAAAATTATAATATAAATGATAATATTAAATTTGAAAATGTAACATGTAATATTGATGAGGTTTTTCTATTTAATCCAAATATATGTTATCACCATGCATCAAGTCCAGAAATTGGAAGGCAAAGAAAGCAAATGATGTTTCAATTGAATCCTGCAAAAAAATGGAATATTAATCAAAAGATTCATTCACGACAAAATCGTCAAGAGCCTAAGTTTCCTTTTTTTTCTTACTTATTTAATAAAAAAATAAATTTAGAGTTATCTTAATATTCTACTTAAATTAAATTAATGATATAAGAATGTTATGAAAATAAGTGTAATAGTTACTTCTTTTAATTCAGAAAAATTTTTAAAATTTTCAATTAATTCAATCTTAAGTCAAACCCATCAAGATTTTGAGATAATAATTGTTGATGACTGTTCTAAAGACAAAACTAGAGAAATAATAAATAAATTTCAAAAAAAAGATAAAAGAATTAAAGCAATTCTTTTGAAAAAAAATACTGGAACCGCTGCAATTCCAAGGAATATAGGGGCAAAACTAGCTAAATCTAAATATTTATGTTTTTTAGACGCTGATGATATTTGGCTTTCTGATAAATTAGAAAAACAAATTCAAAATATAACCAAAGATACTATACTTTCCTTTACAGCATGCACTTATATAAAAAAAGATGGTAAAAAATATTCTAATAATTTTCAAGATTATTTTAGACAATTTTTACAAAAAAAACTTTCTAAGACTATTTGTAAGGGTCTATATGCTTATAATTTTATAATATTATCATCTGTATTAGTTAAAAAAGATGTATTCCTTAAATTTTTATTTGATTCATCTAAAAGTATTGTAGGTGTAGAAGATCTAGATTTATGGCTAAGACTTTTATATAAAAAAAAAGAAAAAAATCTCTCATTTATTAATGAAAAACTAGTTAAGATAAGAAGAACACCAAATAGTTTAAATATCAATTATACCTTTGCATCCTTAAGAAATACATATTGTATAATGAGATTTTTTTTAGAAAGAAAAATTTATAAACAATTACATTTTTTTTTTAATGGGAATTACATTAAGAACTATAAAAACTTTAATAAAAATTTCTGAAAAGTCTTTTAAAAAAAATATGTTAAAGATTTTTTTTAGCTTAATATTTTTTTATTTACTGATTTTTAACTCTCCTTTATTTATGTATTTGGGTAATAATTTGATTCATTATGACAAACCTGAGATAACAAAAAATTTAATTATTTTAGCTGGTAATGGGAATGCAGATTATCTAAATAATGAATATCAAAAAAGATACCTTGATACTAAGATATTATTGAAAGATAATAATTTTGACAGAATTTTTATAATGGGAAGATCCCAGGAAGTTGAGGAAGCTGAGATTATTAGGTCATTACTTGTGTATGATGAGATAAGTGATGAAAAAATTTTTTTAATTAATAATACATTTGGAAATACGAAGGAAAATATTGCCGAATTAACTAAAGTTTTAACAAGGTATGGTATTAAAGAATCTAACTTTTTGACCTCACCATATCATACAAAAAGATCCAGATTACTTTGGAATAAACATAAATCAAAAGTAAAAATTTATGTCACAAAAAATAAGGATGATCCTAGTTTGCAGAAGAATTGGAATTATAACGTTAAAGAAATTAAAGTTATTATATATGAAAATATATCAATAATTTACAACAAATTAAGAGGCTGGATATGAAATTAATAGTTACTGGAGGTTTGGGATTCATTGGAAGCCACTACATAAATGAAGTCATTCAAGATAAATCAAAAAAAATTTATAGTTTCGATTTTGAAAACTATGCTAGCAACCAAGATCAACTTAAAAAATTTAAAAAATTTAAAAATTTTTTTCATAAAAAAATAAATATATGTAATTTTAACAGCTTAAGAAAAAATTTTAATATAATCAAACCTGATATAGTTATAAACTTTGCTGCTGAAACACATGTTGATAATTCAATATTATTTTCAAAGAGATTTGTTGATTCAAATATAATTGGTACTTTTAATTTATTAGAGTGTTCTAGATTATTTTTAAAAAAAAAAAAAAATCACAAATTTAAATATATACAAATTTCTACAGATGAAGTTTATGGTGATTTAAAAATAAATGATAAAAAAAAATTTAGTGAAAATTCTAATTTTCTTCCAAGCTCTCCTTACTCAGCTTCCAAAGCATCATCTGATTTATTGGTTAAAGCTTGGTATAGAACATATAAGTTGCCGACTATCATAACTCATTCTGGAAATAATTTTGGACCATTTCAAAATCAGGAAAAACTGATTCCCAAAACTATAATTAACATATTAAAAGGAAAAAAAATTCCAATATATGGAAAAGGAAATCAAATTAGAAACTGGATTTTTGTAAAAGATAATGTGAGTGCAATACAACAAATTATTTCTAAAGGCGTAATAGGGCAAAGTTATAATATAGGTGGTAAAAATGAATTATCAAATATCGATTTAGTAAAATGTATTTGTTTATTAGTAAGTGATATAAATAAAAAAAATAGTAAAAAATATCTAGGATTAATAAAATTAGTTAAGGATAGAGCAGGACATGATGTCAAATATAGCTTAAACAATAATAAAATAAAAAAGCTTGGATGGATAGAAAAAAAAAATTTTAAGCAAGGTTTATTAGAAACAATAAATTGGTATATGGATAAATTTAATGATTTTTAAAAAAGCTGTATTGATAGCTGGAGGTAGTGGAACAAGACTAAATCCAATCACAAGTCAGGTTTCAAAACATTTACTTCCAGTATATGACAAGCCAATGATTTACTATCCTCTATCTATTCTCATGTTGTTAAAAATTAAAAACATTCAAATTGTAACGACTAAAGAAAGCAATATCTATTATAAAAATTTATTAGGAAATGGAAAAAAGCTTGGAATTAATATTTCATATAAAATTCAAAATTCACCACTAGGAATAGCTCATGCAATTAAAATATCAAATAAATTTATTGCCAACAAAGATGTATGTGTAATTTTAGGGGATAATATTTTTTATGGTCAATCTTTAATAGATAATATTAAAAATGGTGTTGTGCAAAATAATGGAGCAACGATATTTGGGTATTATATGAAAAATCCAAATAAATATGGTGTTATTAAAATAAATAAAGATCGTAAAATTATTAAAATTGTTGAAAAGCCAAAAAAGATAATCTCCAATTACGCAATACCTGGCATATATTTTTTTGATAAAAATTTATCAAAGCATTTAAGTGATATAAAATATTCAATAAGAAAAGAGTTGGAGATTACAGATTTGCTAAAAAAATACCATAAAGAAAAAAAACTAAATTACCAAATATTTGGAAGAGGTTTAGCGTGGCTTGATACAGGAAATGCTGATGCACTTTTATCTGCTTCCAATTTTATCAAAACAATAGAAGATAGACAGGGAATAAAAGTAGCTTGCTTGGAGGAAATTTCTTTAAATAATAAATGGATTACTAAAAAACAACTTAAGAGAAATATACAAAAAAATAAAAATTCAGTTTATTATAATTATCTTAATCAATTAATATAATTATGAAATTAGAAAAAACTTTTTTCAAAGATGTTTTGCTATTCAAACTGTCAAAATTTTTCGACAAAAGAGGTTTATTTTATGAAAACTATAACAAAAAAGACTTAAATAAATATTTTAAAAATAATTTTATTATAGATGCTATATCCATTAATAAAAAAAATGTATTAAGAGGCCTTCATTACCAAACAAAATATCAACAAGACAAATTAGTATATGTTATTCAGGGTGAGATATTAGATATAATAGTAGATTTAAGAAAAAAATCAAAAAATTTTTATAATTATAAGATTATAAAGTTAAGTGAAAGAAATTCAAAATTAATTTATATTCCAAAAGGATTTGCACATGGTTTCTTAACAATTTCAAAAAATGCTATAGTTGCATATAAATTATCAAATCATTATAAAAAAAAATATGAAAAAACATTATTTTGGAATGATAAAAAATTAAATCTAAAATTGCCCACTAAATATCTATCAAAAATAATTATTTCAGAAAAAGACAGTGCCCCAAAAAACTAAAATTTTGCTTACTGGTAAAAATGGCCAGTTAGCAAGAACCATTATTTCTGATTTACAAAAGGAATATATTATAAAAAGTTACTGTAAAAAGAAATTAGATATAACTGTTAAAAAAAATTTAGAAAAAATAATTTTAAAAAATAAACCAACTATCCTAATCAATACTGCGGCGTACAATAACGTAGAAAATTCGGAAAGAAATAAAAGACTTGCTAATCAAACTAATTTTATTGCTGTCAAATATTTAAAGAAAATATGTGATCAAAATAATATTTTTTTAATCCATTTTTCCACAGACTATGTATTTGATGGTAAAAAAAAAGCTGCTTATAATGAAGAGTGTTTAATTAATCCTATTAATGAATATGGAAAATCGAAAGCTAAGGGAGAAAAATTTTTATTAAACTCAGTAAATAAAAATTTTTTGATAGTTAGATTAAGTTGGGTCTATAGCAAGTTGGGAGTTAATTTTTATACTAAAATTACAAAACTCCTTAAAAAACAAAAAAATATACATGTTGTGAATGATCAGTACGGAATACCAACATCTACAAAATTTATTGTCTATTATTTAAATATAATTTTAAAAAAAATAATTTTAAAAGAAAAATTTTCTAATATTTATCATCTGACACCAAATGGAAAGACAACATGGTATAATTTTTCAATATTAATTCAAAATTCTTTAAATAAAAATAGAAAAAAAATGATTGATAAAAATGTAATTTTACCATGTAATTCAAATTTTTATGATAAAGCTACAAGACCACGTAATTCGGTTTTAAGTTCGGAAAAAATTAAAAAAAAATTAAAAAAAAATTTTAATAATTGGAAATATTATTTTAATAAAGAGTTTGGAAAAAAATGAATTATTGTATTCACTGTAGAGGTATTTTAAATAATATTATAGATCTAAAGGAAATACCTATTGTTAATAATTTTGTTAAAAATAAAATAAATAAAAAAATTAAAACAAAAATTTCAATTTGTAAAAAATGTAAATTATTTCAGCACGAAAATATTTTAAAAAAAAATGAAACATTTAATAAAAATTATCCTTATATTTCATCATCTTCAAAAAATTTAAAGAAACACTTTCGTATTATTTCAAAAAAAATTAATATTAAAAATAAATTATTTTTATTAGAAATTGGTTCAAACGATGGCTCATTTTTAGAAAATTTTCAAAATAAAAAAATATCACACTTGGGTGTAGATCCATCAAAAATAGCATGTGATGAAGCAAAAAAAAAAGGATTGAATATTACTAATGATTTTTTTTCTCTAAAATTAAGTAAAAAAATTTTAAAAAAGTATGGAAATGCAGATATAATTTTTTCTGCAAATACTTTGGCTCATGTTGAAAATTTAAATGATGTTTTAGAAGGTATAGATTTACTATTATCAGATAATGGTTCTTTATATATAGAAAATATTTACCTCAGTTCACTACTAAAAAAAAACTTATACGATCAATTATATCATGAGCATATATATACTTATTCAATAGAATCTATAAATAATATTTTTTCAAAATATAACTTATATATAGATTCTGTTTATTTTAATAACATGCAGGGTGGTTCTTTTTTCATTAAACTTACTAGAAATAAAAAACTCAATAATTATATAAAAAAAATTATAAAAAATGAAAATAATAAATTTTTATTAAAAAAAACAACAAAAAATATTTTAAACAAAAAAATTCAAATTTCTTTGAAAGAAATAAAAAAATTCATTAAAAAAATTAATCTAAAAAATAATAATTTAACTGGTTATGGAGCTTCAGCAAAATGTGTTATGCTCATCAACTTGTTGAATTTAACAAAAGATGACATAAAATTCATAGTGGATAATACTAAATATAAACAAAATACTCTTATACCCGGAACAAATATCCCTATTATAGCTCCTAAAAAAAATAAAGATTATCTAGGGGATTATTGCATTCTTTTTAGTTGGAACTTTGCTCAAGAAATTATAAAAAAAGAAAAAAATAGAAATATTAAAACAAATTGGATAGTACCAATTCCTAAAATTAAAATTATTAAATGATAAAATTATTTGCTGTTATAATTAGCTATAATAATGAAAAAACAATCAAAGAATTGTATGATTCTATAGATAAAAATTTATTCTATAAAATAATTCTTATTGACGATCACTCAACAGATAACACATATAAAATTGCTCAAACTTTAGGATGTGAGTGTTTTTTAAATGAAAAAAATTTGGGTATGGGTGGTAACTTAAAGAAATCGATGCAATTAGCTTTTAAGATGGGTGCTGATTATGTATTAGAAGTTCATGGTGACAATCAATATAATCCAAATGAGATTATTAAGGCAAAAGCGTATATTGATAATAAATATGATTTAATAATTGGCTCAAGATTCATAAATAAAAATCCGTATAAAGTTGATGGAATGCCTTTGATTAGATATTTAGCAAATAAGATTTTCAGTTATTTTACCAGTATTTTTTTAAATATAAACCTTAGTGAATTCCATACAGGTTTTAAATTATTTAGTAAAAATTTTCATGATACAGTTCCATACGAGTTAAATTCAAGTAGCTACCTATTTAGTTTTCAGATTATTCTTCAATCAAAATTATTTAAACTAAAATATGGTGAGATAAGTATTTCATCAGTTTATAATGAAAAAGTTACTTCATGTGGTTATATCGAGGGATTGTTTTATTTAATTAGAAATTTTGAAATAATTTGTTTTTTTTATTTAGCAAAATTAAAATTATATAAACACCCAATATTTAACTTCAAAAAATGATCAGTATTGATCTTTATTTTAAAAAAAAAATTTATAGTTTTTTTTCATTTTTTTTTATTTTTACAATTTTTTTCCATAAGATAGAAATTTTTAACACTTATACTTTTATAAAGATTTCAGAAATAATATTTGTTATTTTATTTATTTTCTATGTCAGTCTAGATAATTACAAGATCAAAAAAAATCTCTCTAAAATCGATTTAATTTTTTTTCTATGGCCTTTGTTAAATATTTTTCAATTTTTATACAACTCTAGTAATTTATTAGGAGCCTTATCATCAACCTATGTATTTTTTATCTATCTAATTTTTAAGAATTTACTAATAGATCTAGGAAAAGATAAAATTATAAATTATTTAATTATAACTTTATTATTTTCTTCCATGCTTTCAATTGGTGGGTGGTCTTTATCACAATTAAATGTAGATATTAATTTAACTGAATATAAGGTTGGGTGGCCTATCTATCTTATTAAAAGTTATAGATCTATTGCTTTCATGCCTACACCCAATATGCTTTTCTTCTATTTAAGTTTTGGTTTTTTAATTATTTTAAATTTTAATTTTAAAAATAAAAAATCAATTTTAGGTATAATATTTGCAGGAATTTTTTTTACTTTCTCTAAAAGTTTGTTGATTTTTATCCCATTAATATTATTTCCATATATTTTAAAATATAAAAAATTCTACTTAACGAAATTATATTTGCTATTTATGTTACTTTTAATAATTTTATTTAATTTTTTAACAAATATAATATTTGTCTCAAAAAATATAAATTTCTTTGAGGGTTATAAACATGAGCACTATATGGATAAAAAAAGTTTGCCATTATATGAAAATTCAAAATTTATTTTATATAAGTCAAATTATGCAAACCTAAAAGACAAAAGTGCCAAAATAATTAAAAAAAATTTTTTGAATGGTATTGGTTATGACGTTTTTAAAAGTTATGATACGCAAGGTGACAAACATGTATTAGGTTTTAAGCCTCATTCTTCGATTATTGGGATGGTTGTGGAGAATGGAATTTTTGCCCTATGTATTTTTTCTATAATTATGACTATTTTGATTAAATATAGTCTTAATAATAAAAATTATTTTTACTTAACGGCAATAATTTTTTTGATTTTAGAATCTATAAATATGGATGTTCATTATTTTAAAATTATTTGGATCTTTATGCCCCTGATGTTAATGAACAAACAATCTATAAATTAATTTTTTTTATTAAATAGTTTTCAATTATAAGATATTTTAAGTTAGAATTCTTAAATGTTGCAAAGGCATCTTTATGAGAACTTACGTTGGGAAAACCATGTATATTAAATGAAGTGTTGAGAACAGCTCCAATCCCTGTTCTTTCTTTAAATTGGCTAATTAAATTATAATAATTTGGATTTTGTTTTTCCCTAAGAATTTGAGGTCTTAGAGTGAAATCGACAGGATGGATAGCACAGATTAAATCTTTTTTTGCAATTTCGGTAGAGTCAAACAAACATGTCATATAATCAGATTGAAAATTCTTATTATTATAAAGGTATTTTTGTTCTTCTGTGTCCAAGATTGTTGGACTAAAAGGCATCCAATAATCTCTTTCCTTTATTGTTGAATTAATCAATCTTATGTTCTCTAATTTTGATGGATTACAAATAATGGATCTATTACCAAGTGCTCTTGCACCCCATTCCTCTCTTCCTGAGCACCTACCAATAATTTCGTTGTCACATAGTAGTTGTGATACGTGAGTATTTAATTCTTTGTAATTATCAAATTTAATAACATCATAACTTTTAATAACATCATTATCTTCAATGAATTTTTCAGCATTATTCTCAAAATTTCGACCATAGTATAAATTTTTGATTTTTTTGGTTATTATATTTTCTTTATTATTTATTTTCCATAATGCTCCAAACACTAAAGACTCATCAGTTGAGCTTGGTACAACAAAAAGAGAGTTAACAGCATCTAGATCAACTACTTCTTTACAAGCTTTAATGTTCATAAAAACACCACCAGAAACAATTATATTTTTTATAGATTTTTTTTTAATCCAAAAACTAATCCATTCCAAAATTAATTGTTCTGTCATCTTTTGAACCGCACCACATATATTTTGGAATTTTTCATTTAAGAATAGTTTTGAAAACTCATACTTATATAAACTAGATACAACGTGTGATTTAAAATTTCCTTTATTATTTAATCTCAATAAGTGTTTTATTTTCAAATAAATTCTATCAACATCTTCCCTTTTGCCGTATGGAGACATGCCCATAACCTTGAATTCATGTTCAAAAGCTTTGAGTCCTAAATATTCAGTAGCCTGTGAATAGAAATAACCAATTGAACAATCATTAGAATTTTCTGAAATTTTTATGAAATTTTTTTTATCATCAATCGTATAAACTGCAGAACTTAAACTATCTCCCTCACCATCCATGGTAAAAATTAAATAGTTTTCTAAATACTCATTAAAGTAAAAGTTAAAACTTAAAGCGTGCATCTCATGATGATTAAAAAAAATAATTTTATCTAAATCAAATTTTATGTCAGGATATAATTTAAATATTTTTATAATAATTTTTTTTTTATCAATCTTTATATTTAATATCTTATTTTTTATTTTTCTTTTTAATTTTATAATAGAATTAGTTAAAAAATTTGGAATTAAATTGTATAATATTATATTTCTAATTTTTTTATTATGATCTGGTAAATTACCCTGAGATGAATGTTTATCATTCTGTTTAAAATTTTTTTTTCTAATATAATCGAGTGTTTGACCCGTCTCATCAATAAAAATAAATTTTGATACATTCGAAAAGTCATTAGAAAGATATTTCTCTTTAATAAATCTAATAGATTCAACTGGGAAGCCGACATAATTTTTTATTCTTGTTATTCTTTCTTCACTAATTAAAGCTATTATCTCTCCATTAATACTTAACCCAGCTGTTGCATTATGCCCACAATGTATGGCTATATAAATCATACATTCTTTGAACTTAATTCTTTTTCAAAAAAATTAAGTGCTTTTTTTATTCCTTCTGAAAGCTCTGTATTGTAATTAAATCCCAATTTTTTTTGTTTTGTGGTATCCCCACCTCTAGCAAAAACTCCTTCAGGCTTATTCGACGTGCCTTGGATAGACGCGTTAAAGCCTAATATATTACATGTTTGCTCAGCAAAACTTATAAAGCTAGTGTATTTTCCGGTTGATAAATTTAAAGATCCACCATCATCAATTTTGTCCATAGTTTTATAAATCCCCTCGATACAATCATCAATATATATAAAATCCCTCATTTGCCTTCCACTACCCCAAACATTAATTATTTTTTTATCTTTATTTTCTAAAATTCTTTTACAGATACTTGGAAATGGATAGTTTAAGTCTTGGTCCTCTCCATAACCTGAAAATGGTCGATAACATATAGATTTAATATCATATTTTTTGAATGCTATTTGAGCTAAATATTCACATGTAAGTTTTGCCCAACCATATGTCATGTCTGGCATACCAATATTTTGATCAAAAGTTATATCTTGTTCATTTAATAACCTATAATTATCATATTTTTGTAATTCTATTGGATAACAAGCTGAAGAACTAAAACAAACCACTTTTTCTGGTTTTGCCTCACTACACCATTGCCAAAAATGACTATCAATAGATAAGTCTTCAGCAACTATTAGCGGATTGTTTTCAATAACCTCTCTTCCACCCACCATTGCAGCAAGATGAAATACATAGTCAAACTTCTTATCTAAATTTTTAATAAACCACTTTCTACAATCCATCTTATAGAAGTTAAAATTTTTATAGTCTTTAGGATTATATAAAGGCCAGCTATTTTCTGGGTTAATACCTCCAGTTAATGATGCGATACTATCAACTACATCTACATAGTAGCCTTTATCGAGCATGAATTTTACTAATCGTCTTCCAACAAACCCAGCTCCACCGGTAACCAAAATTCTCTTATTCATTTTTATTTAAAGTGTGATTGGTATCTTAAAAATGCCAATTGTGATTTTTTAGGAATATAGTTTTTAATATTTTTTGCATTTTTTTTTAGATCTTTTAATAAATTTAAATTATTTTCATATCCAATAAATTCTTTTAGCATATCTTTTGTTAGGTCATGCTCATTTCTTTTTTGAAAAACGGAAGCTTTGTTATAGACAACTTTATAACCTTTAGAGATCACATAAAATGAAGCCCAAATGTCATCCATTCTACCAATATGAGGAAATAGAAAGTAATGAGGCAGGACTTTTTTAGATAAAAAGGTATTTTGAGAATTAAATGGTGATATTTTGTTTGAGGCAATAGGAAAATATCTGTCTTTAAAATTGCATATTGGATGATGTTCCATTCGACATATGGCATCAATATCAGGGTCACCATTCCAAAAATCAGCCTGAATGTCTGGAGTAATTATTTTTTTTTGTTTTTTTTTATCATTTCTTTCATTTAGTATTTGAATAGGAAATCCTCGATGCCATAAATTATTATGATTAGTTGCAGAAATTGGGTCAAAAGCTAGAGATTTTGTAGTATAAAAATTTGTTTTTATCTCGTTATCAATTAATAAGTTTTTCCCCCAGTCTTGATAGGGAATATTATCATCATCAACTACAGCAACAACATCTGCACCATTTTTCCAAGCATATAGGATACCAAAATTTCGTCTTTGAATACAATTCCAGCCAATTAAGTCTGAAAGTTTTTTATCAATTTTTTCTTGTTTATTTGGAGACAAATAAACACCGTTTTTAAGCTTATAGTTTTTTGGAGTTTTTTTATCTCCTACAATAACTAATTTCCAATCTTTCATTGCATCAAATTTTTTAACTGCAAGAGTGGGTTTATTTATTGACGTACAAACTATAAATTTTTTTAATTGTTTCATTTTAATTTTTTAATATTTGAAAAAAAAACCCTCAAACCAGTCTTAACATATAAAAAGTTATTTAAAAAGGGATTATGTGATTTTCCTTCTTGTCTCATTTTCCAGTCACATTTTAATTCAACAACTTTATAACCAAATTTAATTGGTATGATTATAGACTCAAATAAAATAGGATGTTTCAATTCGGTTAATTTAATTTTTTTTATTATTTCACTTGGATAAATTCTATATCCAAATGTGAGATCACTAAGTTTGGTTTTAAAAAGAATAGAAAAAAATAATTGAAAAATTTTATTTAAACATAATTTTATAGGATTATATCCCTGAAAATTTTTCCCTCCTTTCCATCTCGTGGCAACAAATATTTTCTCTCTGTCTTTTTGAGAGTTAACTCTTAATTTATAAAAGAAATTAGGATTTGTTTCTAGATCACTTGCCATTATAACAAAGTGTGAGGACCTAACATGTTTAATTGCAGTCATTAGTGCACCACCTAAAAAAGGTTGATCTTGATAAATAACTTTTATCTTATTTTTGTATTTTTTTTTTAATAGCTTAATTTTTTGAAAACTTTTTAAAGAAGTTTTTGTTTTAGAAACTGTTATTAGGTATTTCTTAGTAAATTTAGAAGATTTTTTTTCTATAATAGAAATAGTTTTATCAATACTGAATGTTTCATCTAAAACTGGTAAGAATATATCAATTGTATAGTTCATTTATTATGTTATTATTTTTTACTAAATATCATACATCACATGAATTCAAATAATAAAAATTTACTATTATTAAATACTATTTATATAATATTTTTTTTCAGCATAGTTTATTATTTTTGGGATTTTTTAACCTTATATCCAATGGGCTTTATGGCAGATGATTCTTTTTTTTATACTCAAATTGCATATAATATTGGAGTTAATAAATTTTCTTCATGGGATGGAATAAATTTAACAAACAGCTATCATATTTTATGGATTTCAATAATCTCTTTAACTTCTCTAATTTTATCTTTCTTTACTGAAATAAAAGAGCATCACTTGATGGCTCATGTATTTGTATATTTTTCAATAATATTAATTTTTTTTAAATATTACTCGGCTAAGATCCTGGATTCATTTATTTTGCTAGGCATAATAGTTTCAGGATATATTTTAATGGAAAATATTACTGTAATATTTTTATTATTTGTAATTTATAAAGAGACATTAAAGTACTTAAAAAATAAGAAAACATCTTACCTTTTAATCTTATCTTTCTTTTTAATTCCTCTTGCAAGAATAGATACAATAGCATTAGTTGGCTTTATTCCTTTAATTTTGTTTATTAAAACGCGTGATAAGTTTTTTTTTTATTTATTGATCTCTTTATTCTTTGGATTGATTTCTAATCTTATTATTTACTTTATGATAGCAGGTGAATTTTACTCTGTTTCCTCATATGTAAAAATGAATCAAAATATAACTAATACAATGGAACATCGAATCGTCAAAAATGCCTTATATTCGAATATTTTTCCATTGGGATGGCTAACTTTAAAAATGAGAGGCTATCTTTTACTCTCATTTTTTTTATTTTTTTTAGTAAATTTAATTATTAATAAAAAAAAACAAACAGGTTTATTTTTTGGTTTTTTTTTTAGGACTATATTCTTATTTTTTTATTCAATTATTTTCAAATTATATTGACACCTGGTATTACTCTATAATGTTTGGCTCTTTGTTTTTAGTTTTTAAATTATTTAATATGAATGTTTTTTGGAAAAAAAGTGTTTTATATATATTTTATTTATTTATCATTCTATTATTTTTAGGAAAACTTTATAATTCTTTTAAATATTATGATTATAGAGTTGAATATATAAATGAAATAAAACAGATAGAAGAATATGTTCCCCAAAAATCAAAAATATATCAATATGATGTTGCGGGACATCTTGGATTTTATTCGAATATAAAAGTTATAAATGGAGATGGAAGAGTTAATAGTTTTGAGTATGCAAGAGATCTATTGAATCAAAACTTATCTAATTATTTAATTGAAAATAAAATTTGTTATTTGACTGATATATTTAAGCCAAACTTTTATGGTGAAGAGGTAATTATAGATCAATCAAAATTAGTTGTAAAATACAAAGATGTTATTTTAATAAAGAAATTCAATAATTTTAACTTATTCAAATTGATTAATTGTGATAATAATTTATAAGATTAACATCTGTTTGACCCCTAATACAAAATTATTATAGATATAAATTAATGAAAAAAATAATATTAGTAACCGGTGGTGCAGGATTTATTGGGACAAATTTAATAAAAAGACTTATCCATAAAGAAAATTATGAAATAATTAGTCTAGATAATTATTCAACAGGGTCAAAAAAAAATCATATAAAAAATAAAAACATTAAATATATAAATGGTGATACAAAAAATATTAGTAAAATACTAAAAGCTTATAAAAAAAAAATTTACTGCATTTTTCATTTTGGGGAATTTGCTAGAATTCATCAAAGCTTTTATTTAACAGATGATTGTTTTAAATCTAATGTAACAGGAACATTTGAAGTCTTTAAGTTTAGTAGATTAAATAAAATTAGAGTTATATATTCAGCAACATCTGCTTCTTTAGGTAATCATGGGGAGGATGCTAATTTATCTCCTTATGCTTTTACCAAAGCTAAAAATATTGAACTATTAAATAATTTAAAAAAATGGTTTAATTATAAATCTGATATAATTTACTTTTATAATGTCTATGGGCCAAATCAAATAAAAAATGGTTTTATGTCGACTGTTATTGGGATTTTTGAAAGACAATATTTAAAAAAAGTACCCTTAACAGTTGTTCATCCTGGTACGCAAAAAAGAAAATTTACACATATAGATGATACTATAGATGCATGTATTTATGTATTTAAAAAAAAAATGTATATGCAATTTTGTGTTTCTTTTAAAAAATCTTACACTGTTTATGAAGTAGCAAAATTTTTCAAATCAAAAATCAAATTTATAGCAAGCAGATTAGGTGAGAGAGAAAAATCATCTATTATTAAAGAAATCAGAGGGCATAAAATTATTAATATAGAAGCAAAATATGATATCAAAGATTATATTTCACATTTTATTAATAATAAGTAAGACTTAGTATATGAAAACTACTGAAATAATTGGATTATTTGATAATACAAAATATAATAAGTTGTCCCTTAAAAGTTCAAAAAAATATCAAAATGCAAAACCGTTCCCTAATATAAATTTTAAAAATTTTTTAAATTTAGAAATAGCTGATAAATTAAATAAAAATTTTCCAAAATATAACAGTGCTAATTGGATTAAATATAAAAATTACAATACATCTAAAAATTCCAACTTAAAGAAATCAATTCACGATGAAAGAAATTTTCCATTAATTTTTAGGAGTATTTTTAGAGAGCTAAATTCTAGACAGTTTTTGTTGTTTTTGGAAACACTTACAGGAATTGAGAATTTAATACCAGACCCATACTTCCTAGGTGGAGGAATACATTCTGCAAAAAAAAATGGTTTTTTAAATATACATACTGATTTTAATTGGCATCATAAACTTCAACTTCATAGAAGGGTGAATGTTCTTATTTACCTCACTAAGGATTGGAAAAAAGAATATGAAGGTTCCCTTGAGTTATGGAATAAGAATAAAACTAAAAAAATTATTGAATATCAGCCTATCTATAATAGTTGTGTTATTTTTAATACTAGTGCCATATCTTACCATGGTCACCCAATTCCACTAGATGGCGGAGACCAAACATTTAGAAGAGTTTTAAATTTATATTATTATACTAGCAATAGAAAAAAATCTGAAATTTATAACCCAACTTTTACAAATTATGGAAAACTAAAAAAACAAAAGATTATTAAAAAAAATTTTGATATTGTTAGTAACCCTTGGTGTCTTTCATTATTAAAAGATTATAAAAAATTAAAATAACTAATTTTGACTATTTTATCACATAAATTATTTGAACGACAAAATTTAGCTGAATGTTCTGAAACATTTATAACTAATGATCCTTATCCCCATATTGTAATCGATAATTTTTTAAGTGAAGAGACTGCAAATAAAGCCTTAAGTAGTTTTGAATTAAATGAAAATTGGATTAATTGCAGCTTAGTTAATAATTATAAAAAATATCAATTAACAAAAAAAAATTTCATGAATGAAACATGTAATCAGATTTTTGATGAATTGGCCTCAAAAGAATGGATAGATAAGGTTAAAAAAATTACTAAAATAAATGATATATTTTTAGATACTTCTTTAGATGGCGGAGGATTACATCAAATTTTTAACAATGGACATCTAAATATTCACTCTGATTTTAACTCTCACACAACCAACAAAACTTGGAGACGAGTATTAAATATTTTGATTTATTTGAACAAAGATTGGAAAGAAGAATATAATGGAAACCTTGAGTTATGGGATGAGAAAGTACAAAATAATATTAAATCAATACCACCAATATTTAATAGATGTGTTATTTTCAAAACTGACAAAAAAAGTTTTCATGGTCACCCTGAAAAACTTAAACTACCCAGTAATATGTCAAGAAAATCTATCGCAGCTTATTATTATGTTGATGAAAAGAAAGATTTAGAATTATATTCAACGTTTTTTGTTGGAAGACCAAAAGATACAAAAATATATAAATTTTTGATATGGACAGATACTTTTTTAAATAGAGTTTTTTCTTTTTTAAAAAGAAAAAAAATTGTAAATGATAAATTTGCATCAAAGATACTAGATTTATTTAAATAATCTTTATAAAATGAATAAAATTATATTAATATCCTCTATAAGTTTGATCACTTTTTTTTTAGGGCAAGAGAGTATTAGATACATTGGTATAGATTACATTACAGAAGAAAAGAATTTGCCAAATTCACAAAAAATTTATGAATTTTTCGACAGATCTTTTAAATATAGAAAATTAGTAAAAGAAATTAATAAAGATGTGAATGATAAACATCTAAAGGTACTTAATACAAGTAATTGGATTTATAAAAATATAAAAAAAATTAAAGAAGGTGATATTGTTATAGATAATCATCCATGGACGATTGTAGAGAGGGCAATTGGTCAAGACGATCAACACGCAGACTTACTTTCTGTTTTATTGGTTTATCAAAATATTGATTCTTTTTTTAATATGAAAATAAACTCTATATGGCATCCTATAACTTTTTTTAGTATAGAAGAAAAAAAATGGTCAATTTTAGATCAATATTATGGAATATATTTTTTAGATAATAATCTAAAATTTTCTAATTTAGACCAAGACAAAGAAAAGAACTTTATAATGCATCATTTGACAATGGGAAAGGTCAATAATAATAATTTTAAAGATATATTTATTAATAAAAAATTTGATAATTTTGAAGAAGTTAAAAATTATTATTTTAATCTTTTAAATAACTTACCCAATAATAAAAAAATTGAAGAAACACATATTTATGAAAGAGGAGGCAGGTCATATGTTCAGACTCCTTTACATAGGTTTTTGTTTGAATTACGTAAGCTTAAAAATTAACATTTGTACTCTCTTTATTGGGCAAAACATCTAAATAAGTAGACAATTTTAATGTTTACATTTCAATATACTCTTTGTATAAGACCTTGCCTGGTGATTATTGCGAAGGGGCAATACCCGATCCCATTCCGAACTCGGAAGTCAAGCCCTTCAGCGCCAATGGTACTTTGTCTTA
>MDSY01127058.1_pt1 | contig 43902 bp, 33 predicted proteins | sample 811131 | NCBI WGS metagenome assembly MDSY01 (sample SAMN05326643, study PRJNA326480) | marine metagenome | isolation source: seawater | place: Atlantic Ocean: South West | collected 2010
AAGGACAAGGTCAAGGACAGGGTCAAGGACAAGGTCAAGGACAAGGTCAAGGACAGGGTCAAGGACAAGGTCAGCAAGGCCAGCAAGGTCAAGGCTCCCAGCAAGGACAACAGTCCGGTCAAGAAGGCCAATCTGGTCAAGAAGGCCAGGGCCAACAAGGCCAGCAGGGTGAGCAAGGACAGCAGCAGGACAACGGTCAAGGACAGCAACAGCAAGGCGGCCAACAAGGCGGCCAGCAGGGCGAACAGACCGGTCAGGACCAGGGTGGCGAAAACAGCCAAAATGGTCAGAACGAGCAGCAGCAAGGTCAAACCCAAACCGGTCAGCAAGGCCAGCAAGGTCAACAAAACGACCAACAGCAGGGCCAGCAACTGGACAACCAGGACCAGAACGGCGAAAACGACAACGATGGTGACGGAATCCCAGACGATCTCGACAATGACGACGATAACGACGGAATTGCAGATGATCTAGATCAGAACCCTAACGACCACGATAACGACGGAATCGAAGATTCAGAAGATAATGATGACGATGGCGACGGAATTGATGACCGTGAAGAGACTGAAGATGGCGACGACAACACCAACATCTACGACCATGACAACGATGGAATAAGCGACGCTGTGGATCTAGACCGTGACAATGACGGAATAGACAACCGCAACGACCTTGGCCCAAATGGCGAGGATTACACCCGTGATCACGACAACGATGGCATGAACGACGCAGATGATTCCGACGATGACAACGATGACATCCTAGATGTGGACGAAGTTGATGGCGCTACAGGCGTCTACCGCTACGACCATGACAACGATGGAATTTGGGACAGCACAGACACAGACGACGATAACGACGGCTTGTCTGACTGGTTCGAAGCCAACGACGGAAACAGCCTAACTGGTCAATTCGACCACGACAATGATGGCGTAGAAGACCACGAAGACGACGATGACGACAATGACGGCATCGAAGATATCTTCGAAGCTTGAATTGCTTGAATTATCGATTAGGTAGTTGTTTCATACCCGTTCGGACTAGTTCGGGTTAGCTGATTCCACCGGGGGTTCGCCCCCGATGGAGTCTCCACATCTTTCTTTTTCCTCATATTTTTTGGCAGATGATACATTTAGCCTAGCGTGATACGCTTTTGCACATACGCGTAGCGCGCTTGATATAGGCGACGTTAGTCACGAAATGATTCCCGAGTGATAACTATGCTCCCAAATAGACAATTTACACAAAAAATCGAGAACAGGCGCAAGTCCACCCTATCGGTGGGTATTGTGTTCCTGATGATTACCAGTACATGGCTTGGGTTGATTTCTACCATAAGTCAGGACTTTGAAGTCGATACTAAATTGGTAGATTCAGATCCTCTTTCCCAGAGTGGCGCACAGTCTACAGACCAAGGCGGCCAAGGAGAATGGGGCGGCACCATGCCTCCTCAATATGGGGCAGATATGCACGATGCTCTCTGGGACCTGACTTGGTCAGACTCTAGTTCCATGTATGGGACTATTGGAGACCTGTCTGTACTTTCTTTAGACCCGGGATACGGTATGATGCTTGAGGAATCGGGATCAGATGACCACGATAACGATGGAATAGACGACCTGAACGACCTAGACGATGATAACGACGGAATCTATGATCTTCTAGAACGATTCGACGGCTGTATTAACACAGACCCGTATGACCATGATAACGATGGAATCCAAGACAATGTCGATTGGGACGATGACAACGACGGAATCCTCGAAGGCCCAGTCGACTATGCTGCACTAGAGGCGCTAGGACTGGATCCAAGAAATGTATCGATGGACAGGTACGTTACTGCTTCCACCATTCACCCTCTAACCGGGCAAGCTGTAGGGAATTCTTACCGTGCAGACCAGCTTCCATTCGATCACGATAACGATGGAGTGCCAGACGAAGACTCTGATGGCTCCGGCGCAGGCCGTTATGACGAAGATGACGATAACGATGGCCGAATCGACCAATTCCGCTGGCCTTGCGATTCAGACGGCGATAGCGTACAAGATTACTTTGATTCGGACGATGATGACGACGGCGTAAAAGATTGGAACGACGCTGCTCCTTACGACTCATCCGTAACCGGTACAATGGCTAACAGCGGCAACCTCTATGATACTTACAGGGCTTGGAGCTTCAACGAATACCGCACATACTCCGCTGGTATAAATTTCATAGATTTACAAGCAGCAAAGGTTGACGCCAACGACGTATTCGATGCCAATGCTAACAACGGATTAGGCGGCGCTGGCCAAGACGGTGCAGCGGGCGTTCCTGCATTCACAACAATTGTCGATGGCGACTTAGACGGCGATGGTATTCCAAACTTCATCGATCCCGATAATGACGATGACGACATCCCTGATAGTTCAGATACCGATGATGATAATGACGGCATGCTAGACATGTATGACCCCGATGACGACAACGATGGAATTCCCGATGTTTGTGCAAATATTGATACTAATGGCGACGGAATAAACGATTACACTGGAATCGATTCATCACCTTACCAAACTCCAGGGGCAGATACAGATGGAATCGCCGGAATAGATTGTGAAATGGATTATGACGCAGATCTAGATGACGACAGATTCCGTCCTTTCGACCAAAACTACAACGCTATTTGGGACTGGCTAGACCCGGACATGGGTGGCACAGCGACTCCTGATGACGCAGTGCAGACTCAATTCTCAGCAACAGATTTCGCATACGACATGGATGATGACCAAATCGAGAATGAAAACGACTCTTTCCCACTGGACAAGAACTCGGAAGCATGGATTGCAACCTGTACATCTTTAGTGAATCCAAACCCTCCTAATCCAGACCCAAGGTGCATGACACAGCGTGCATCCTTCGCTCAGTTTAACGATTGGGACGGAGATGGCATCTCTAATTGGGACGACGTCGATGACGATGGCGACGGAATTATCGATATGATTGACATAGATTGGGACTGCGATTTCGACAATGACGCTCTTTTGCACCAAATTAATGGTAGTAAATACAGGGATGACGGACCTAACGATGTCGACTCTGATATTGATGGCGATGGATTGTCTAACGACATCGATTGGGATGATGATAACGATGGCATAACCGATTTGTATGACCCAGATGACGGAAACTGCGGTCTAGTCGATTTCGATGCAACAGACTCTTTCGCAACTCCATATTATCCTCTAGGAGACGGGGCCGACCTCGATGGAAGCGCAGACAATCAAGATTACACAACCAATTATGACAATTACTGGAGTCTAGTTTGGAATGTAAATCCATTCGCTGATGTTGTACTAAATTACAACGGCTTCGACGCAACTACTACTACACCTGAAGGCGGAAACGTACCTGAGTTCTATTGGTTCATGCTTACCCGATGGTCTTCTTACAACGGGGGCAATGAATGGGATGTTGATGCTGACGGAGATTCTCTAATCAACGGTCTAGACAGTGACCAAGACGCTGATGGAATGCCAGATTGGTGGGACCAGGACGAAGGCAACGACGGTTTGCTTGATGTCGATGACCTGAAAATGGGTGGTACCATTAACATGACTCAATGTGGAATGACAGTTGGCCAATTAGGCTCAGGCTGGACCTGTGGCCTTCCTTATGCCGCAGCATATCACATGCCTCTAACAGGCACTAATGCACAATTCGGCTCACCTTATTCGTTGAGAGCTGACGCAGTATACGATCAAGGCGCTGGCGGAAAGGGTACTTGGGCTTGCACACCAGATTATACTGGTACTGCAACAACAGACCCAACCGGTGGTTGCTGGCATTATGACTTCGGGGCTGACGGCGATATAGAGAGTGCAATTTCATTCACACAAATACAAGACAATCGCGACGCTTTCATCACGTGGCTAGGTTTGTTTTTGGGCGCATGGCAGTGGAACTTTGACGATACTGCAGTGGCAGACACCATTGGATTCCCGGACGAATTGGGAGCAGATTTACTCAAAAACTCCGAAGATGGAGACGTTGACGGAGATTTCACCAATAATACAGTAGACCTAGACGAAGATTACGACGCGGTTTACGATTGGAACGATGTCGACGACGATAATGACGGCGTTTGGGATTTCTTTGAAATCGATACAAATGACGACTTAGACGATGATGCAGACCAAGACTATGGCTCAAACTTCTTTGTAGGTCTAAATTGTGATGACAAGGATGATGATGGAAACGACCAAGATGTCGATAGCGACGGTTGGTTCCAGGCTGTTTGGGACCAAGGCACGATGAGTCAAGGGCTCAAGTCTCCTAAGTTCTATGATGTCGACAATGATAACGACGGTGTTCCCGATTCTGAAGATCCTGATGACGATAACAACGGAATATTGGACGTCGACCAAGAACAACTTCCTGGGTGTTTCGTAGGTGAAGAGCAATCACCATTTGACCACGACAATGACGGTATCGTCGATTGGATGGATGATGACTTTGACGGCGACGGAATCTCAAACTTAGTAGAAGCAGCCATTTCAATCACACGTCCATATGACCACGACAATGATGGAACGAGAGACGATTTGGACAAGGATGATGACGAAGACGGTATGCAAGATATCGACGAAGTGCTTCTTTGGCCACTAAGGTTCGATACCGAGTCAACCAACCCATGGGATCACGATGATTACGGCGGAGGATTAGGAATTGCTAACCCGCTTGATCCTTCAACTGGGCCTGATGCTATCGATAACGATGACGATAATGATTCGAGAGAAGACAGCGATTGGGACCACCTCGAAGAGACATATACTTCTGATGCGTGTTACGGTGGTGCCGAATCAAGCGATTGGGACCATGACAACGATTGTTCTCTGGACGCAGACGACAAGGCTCCGACATACATCACTCTAAACATGCCAGATACACTTTGGATGGACGCTCAAAATCCTGCTATCTTTAGCGGACACGTCGACTGGTTGAACCCAGTTACATCAGTAGTCGAAAGCGCTCCAGGACTACCGGTTCAAGTTCATATTGAATGGACTGGAAACAATACTACGGCGGTCGAAACAATTGATGTTATCACTAATATGTGGGGTAACTTCACAGTTGGACAATTCTTGTATCCAGAAGATTTGGTAGTTGGAGGTAATGAAACTTACCGAGTCTATGCAGAAGTTACAGAGATGTTTGCATTCAACGGGGCTAAATCGCAAGATTACCTAGTTGGAGCAGAAGCTAACATGACAGTTGATTACTCCGCATGGACCTATTTCAGAAGCGATGAACAACCATTCTGGCTAGATTTCAAGGCGCACTATGATGCGGATTGGTCTCGTGGATTGTACGACAATCGTATCAAACACTCGCCGATAAGTTTCGAAATCACAGGTGGATTGTTTGGTAACAGAACATCTCCATCAAACTTCACAGGATTCGATAACGATGGATACAGAACCGATATTGACGGCTGGGCCTCTCTAACATTTGTACAAAACTTAGGTGCAAACGGAACCTGGAAGCAAGTACGTTGGAATTCGACTATGGATAACGGCGTTGGACAAATTCCAGGCGGCTACGAAGAAATCGTTTGGAACGATTTATCCAAAACGCATGACGTACTAGTCGATGGACAAGGTATGCCAGTTCGATATGATTATTCCAATACTAGTTTGCCGGCAGGAGATATTGAAATCAAGGCTTCAGTAATTCCCGAATTGGCAGATGAATGGCCGTTCCCATACTTACACGGGGACTCTTCAGATCCATTCCCTGTTCGTGTAATGCACCGTATGAACATCGAAGGTCAGATGGTAGTCAGCGGTCTCTCAGCAGTATACTTCTGGGATGGTACAATTAACAATGGAGACGGAACATTCGGGAATTGGGCTACATTATTCCATCAGCAAGCACTCAATGCTGCTGGTGTTAGCTATGAAGAGGCCAATAATTTGCGACCATATCCAAGTCTCTGGGATGGAAACCCAGACAATTTGCCCGGCGAAGCGATAAACTTGCGCGGTTTCTTGTCAGTTAATGCAACGCATTGGTTCATTTCTCTAGTTAACGGAGGAGATGGAGATTTGCCACCTTGTGGACAAGTTGATCCAACAGATCCCCAAAGCCCTGTTCGCTGTGAGATTGTTCCTGAAATGAATACCGGAGAAACATTCGGAGTCATAGGCACAGTAACTAATCGTACTAACGAGCCATGGGATCAAGACCCAATTGCATTACAGATCGATATCGACCACAACGGCCAATTCTTGGGTAGTGGGGAAACAGCATATACCTCAAAACCAATCATGAAGGATGGAGATGCTACGTTTGATTACAATTGGACTTGGTACAGTCAGTTCGCAGCAGGAACATACGGAGTACGTGTCGACTTTACTCAAAACGCATACTACTTCACCGGGAACTCAACTAATTTAGCAGCCACTGGTGCCTACATCAACGTTACAATAGTCGGGACAACCGAGTTCCAGATGACCAGCGTACCTCGCCTGTATCGTAACACAACAACAACGATCGATGCAAGACTATTGGACAACTCTCTGCAACCTATTCGTCAAGTGCCAGTTACATGGACTTGGTCTTATGATGGCAGAAGCGGAGTTAACTACACGGATGACTTAGGAATATTCTCCATACCATTCGATATCAACCCAGGAGATGCTCTTGGAAACTATTCATTACAATTTGATTACGAAGGTAACAGATTGATGAAAGGCAATGTGGATAGTCAGAATGTTTGGGTTGTCTCAAGAACATACGTTAACGTATTAACTTCAGATTCAAACATTAGACAATCTGGAGACAGATGGGATTTCACTGCACAAGTAACGGATGACAACAAGACTGCCACAGTTAGAGACGCCGGTGGGCGTGAACTAAGTGGTTCAGGAACTCCTAACGGAGGACTCGTCGATGTAATCTATGAAGGCCTGGATTTCGAAGGGGTACTGCACCGTCAAATCGTTGCAACCCTTGCACCTAATGCAGGTTTGATTTCATTACCTGAACCTCAACCAGATGGAAGCCATCTTTGTTTCTATGATGGTAATGGAGATGGATTGCCTGACCGCGACAATAACGGTAATGGGCAACTGGATGACTCGGAGTCGATTGGATGTATGAAAGCAAATGTAGCACCACTATCACCACAATTACTTCGTGAAGACCCAGACAGTTTCCTACCAGATGGATTCGGGCCAGTTTCCGTCTACCTAAGGTTCCGCGAAACACTTCCAAACGAAGGATGCGAAGACCTTGAGGTACAATTCCTATCTATGCAAGGAAAGTGGGATCCATGTTTGGATCTAATCGGAAACGATCACTTCCGAGTACAGATGGCTTACAACGCGAACGGCTTTTCTCTGATTGGACGAACATCCTTAGATGTGGATGATCAAATCGTTTATACAAGCGAAATCGATCCTCTAACCGGGGAGATTGTTCCAAAACCAATGGTAGTTACCGGTCAGCTAACAGATGAATTAGACACAAATCTAACATTCAGAAATGTACGTGTTAATTATGAAATGGTCAACAGTCCTGCTGGACCAGTTGCGTGTTACAACGGAATCACTGATATTAACGGCAAATTCGCAATAACTTGCCCTCTATCCGATGTAATGGCTGGTACAGCACGCGTAACAGTAACTTATTCCGCATGGGATAACAATGACGCATATCGCTATCAGAACAAGACAGTTCAGACGGAATTTGATGTATTCAGTAATTCATCTCTTCAGATTGCAGAAGTTGGACCATTCAAGTCAAGCGTTGAAACGTTCGTCGCTCCAAACAACGGAACGGCATTCCCTGTACTTTACTTGAAGGAAAGTTTCCACATCGATGCGATTCTGACCCAGTCTAACGGCCAGTATGTCGGAGGCAAGTGTTTGAACATCTATCTTGACCCACTGAAGAACGTTCGACCTCTATCCAGTATTCAGACAAGAGAGTCTGATGGAATGGTTGAATGGTTTAGTGGTGACCCTAGCCAGAACCCTGGATTAAAGGGTGTCGAAACCACTGGTGGAGAATTGGAAGGATTCAGGCTTCTTCGTGTAGCGTTTGAACCTGACCTCAACGTGCCAGGCGGCTGTGATAAGGATACAAGTAACGTACTCAATGGTTCTAACATGGATATTGTAGTTCTAGTACGAAGCCGGGTCGATCTCCAGGTGAAAACCTCATGGTCGTATGTAAACAATAACGGATTGGATACCAACGACAATGTACATGGCGAGATTGCACTATTACGTGACCGTCTAAACCTTGCAGTCGAAAACGAAGAGATATGGTTCAGCAGAGAATATTGGGACTCAGATACAATGGAATGGGTCGTTGAAGGACGCAATGAATCTTACACAAATGAACAAGGGCATGCATCTTTCGATTGGGCATTTGCAGGTCTTACTTGTGAAGGCGAACCGTGTGACGGAGATTGGAGAATCAAGGCATATTACCCAGGTTCAACATTCTTTGCAGAATCTACTGATAACATAACACACGAAGTCCACTACCGAGAAGCACAAATCGTGGATCAAAGTTCGGGAATCTTCACCCCAAGTACGATTATGGCATTCATAATCGTTCTACTGGGTGCTGCTATTGCAGGAGTAATGTACTATCAGCGAGTAGTCGCAAGACGCCAAGTCGAAGCACTACGTGGAATTCTAACAGACACCATGTTACAATTACAAGCAGCTAACGAGTATATTGCAATCATCTTTGATTGTTACAAGCAACTTGTGAAGCACTTCCGCAGACATGGTTTCATGAAGAAGGTTTACGAGACAACTCGTGAATTCGAAAGCGCAGTACGTAATGCATTCCACATGGTCCCAGCAGACCAATTGGATGGCTTTATTGCAATATTCGAAGAAGCACGATACTCGGACCACGAAATCGGACCAAGTCACCGTGACCGCGCTATCGAAACTCTCAATGCAATCGCTCAAAGCCTATCTATGGCATTAGGCGATGGCGGAATGATAACTCGTGGAGAGGAACATGATTCCAAACTCTACGGTGGACTTACCAAGGCAGGAGAGTTTGTAGCGGCCGACGGATCAGTCAGGCAAGCTGGACTTGCAGATACTGCCGAAGAATCTAATTTCAAGATTTGAAATTAAAGATTTTTGGGCGTGAGCAAAGCGGGGGCCATTCCCCTGCTTTGCTCAATTATCGGCGCAGGGTTGATGAGTCATATCCTCTGTGGGTGTAACATGAGCGATTGGAAGACCCTTATCGACCAAGCTATGATGCAAGAAGGAAACGACACAATCGGGGCGCATGGAACCTACGGTAATGCGGTACGTGCGGCTTTATCAAACGCCCAACTTCTACTGACCGATCTAGAGGCTGCCCAGATTATCGAATCTATCTATGGCGCATTAGTGGCATATTCACAGCAAGTTATGCTACGAATGAAAGCAGAAGACCCAGAAGTGGGTGGTGTTGATCATTCGTTTAGAGCAGGACAAGCATACGGAGTATCTTGCGTTCTAAATCATCTGATTGACCAATTAACCGATGTTTCGTCAGTTACCAATCTTGATGCGCTGGACAATTTCTCAGATACTCTACACAATGACATCCTTGTTCAGGCCAGAGCCGCTGGTTTGACTGTTGAATTACTTGATGCGAAGGGCGAGATTCTCTACGAGTGAATACACCCTGAACGCTGTACTTCGACGCGAAACATACTTTCACCGCGTCGGTGCCTTCATAACAGGGTGGTCGGTCGGCGAGTTGCTTCTATAGCATCGAGGGAGTCATATGAGTAAACCAGTAAGCAAGACAAACCCAAATTTAGTCGGTCTAATCGGCGATTTGAAGGCACAGTCTCGCGAGACCGGCGCAGCTTTGTGGCGAGATGTCGCACGACGACTTTCAAAGAGTCGCAGTAATTGGGCACAACCAAACCTTAGCCGCTTGAGCCGCCATTGCCCAGAGGGCGTAACAGTCCTCGTCCCAGGCAAGCTGCTCGGTAGTGGTGAAGTTCTGGTTAAGCACGACGTCGCCGCCTACAGCATCAGCGCTGGAGCCCGTGAGAAGATTGAGGCTGCTGGAGGACGAGTTCTTTCACTAGCCGAATTAATGAACGAAAACCCAAACGGATCGGGGGTGTACATCCTTGGCTGATAATACCACATTCGTTTACGACGCTGATGGATTAGTCCTAGGCCGTTTGGCTAGCACAGTTGCTGATCTTCTGTTGAAGAGCACACGTGCTGGTAGTAGCGATCAAGTCGTTATTGTAAATGCAGAGAAAGCAGTCGTATCCGGCAAGCCAACATCTGTATTTGCAACATACCACGACAAGTACGCACTAAACCATGCTCGAAAGGGACCTTTCTTCCCTCGTATGCCTGACATGATTCTGAAGAGAACTGTTAGAGGTATGCTGCCTTACCAGGCTAAGAGTAGTGGACGACGTGCTCTACGTAATCTTCGTGTTGAAATCGGCTGTCCTAGCCACCTATCTGGTGACCTTCCCGAAGGCCACGAAACAGGTGATGACAGTAAGATTCGCCGGCCACTCCCTCAACGATTCGTTCGTCTGGGAGACATCAGCGCCAACCTCGGCGCACCAGCACACCGTTGGAATGGAGGTGAGCAGTGATGGCTCGTAAGGGAAAGAAAGTCGTACATACATCTGGTAAGCGTAAGACTGCAGTAGCTCGTGCCACCGTTAAGGCAGGTAAGGGTAGAGTGCGTGTTAACAGCGAACCTATCGAAATTCTACAACCTGCTCTATCTCGCCGCAAGGCAATGGAGCCGCTAATTATTGCAGATGCAATGAAACGCCTTGCTAAGGTGGATATCAATATCTTAACCCATGGTGGTGGAATAATGGGCCAGACCGATGCGATTAGAACCGCACTCGCTCGTGGACTTGTTCACTACAATGGCGGTGCAGAAGGCCTTGATGAGGAACTTCGTGACGAATATCTGCGATTTGATCGCAGCCTACTTGTCAACGACCCTCGTCGTAAGGAACCTAAACATCAACTTGGTCGTGGTGCTCGCCGAAAGAAGCAGAAGTCGTACAGGTGATTTAGATGATTATTCCAGTACGTTGTTTCAGCTGTGGCGGAGTTATTGCTCACAAGTGGGAAGAGTTCAATGAAAAGAAAGCCGCAGGAATCGATATTATGACCGCCCTCGACGAGGTCGGACTAGATCGTTACTGCTGCCGCCGAATGTATGTTTCACATATCGAACTCATTACCGAGGTTGCACCTTTCACTTCACCTCGTGAATGAAGTTAGTAGTTAAGCATCAGATTCCCCGAATAAAGGGCTTGTGGGTTAGCTTGGCCTATACTTGGCGGCTGGGGGCCGTCAGACCCCAGTTCAAATCTGGGCAGGCCCATTGGGTGTTAGTCAAAAATAGTTGTCAAACAGAGTCTCCGTAGGAGACTCGTAGGCAATGATTTGATGATAGATGAGAATTACCGAGGGTTATGAGAATCCGCGCGCTAGTGCTGACAACCCTCCTAATAATCTCATCAGTAGCCTCTGTAATCGCTAATGATACTGTTACTACACAGGATGTAGAATTGTCTGGCGACCATACAATGATTGGCAATTATACTGTAAGCCACGGTACTACCTTGACAATTAAACCAGGAACTGTAATCGATATGCAGAACTATTGGATGGAGGTCGAAGGAACTCTGATAGCCGATGATTCCATCATAATGTCCTCAATCCAAACAACGAGCCCTGGTTCTCACAACGCAGGCGTTTGGGATGCGCTAACAATAACTTCACTAGGAAATGCAGTATTTGACAACGTCACAATTTCAAATGCGAAATCTTGCCTAATAGTGGACGGAACTTTGAGTGCTACAGGATTAACTCTCGAGCATTGCTTGATTGGAATTGAAGTTGCAGGATCTGCTACAATCAACGATTTAAACGCAGCACACATCGATAATGATGGAATTAGAGTAACTGGTGACGCAGACCTTTCAGATGTAGAGTTTCACAATATGAGCGGCGGAATTCACTCCAGTGGCGACCTAATCTTAGCTGGAGCGGCCTTTACCAAGGCAGGGGTGGGACTTTCATTGACTGGAGGGACCGCTGATGTTGAAACACTAAACTTCAACTCCGGTGTTGTAAACGCCGTCAGCATCTCATCTGCAGTTAGCGGAGATATCGATGGAATGACCGGGAGTTCAACTAATGCTATCGTTTCAATGGATGCTACTGCGTTTACAATTTCCAATGTGGATATGTCAGGGGAGCGACTGGTTAACTCTTGGTCTGCTGGCAATCTATCAATTAACAACGCTGTATTCAACTCAGGTAGTACAGAGACCCCTATCGATATACGAACATCAGGGACAGTCACTCTTTCTGGAATTGATTTAACTGGCCAATTCAGTAGTCTGCAAGGTACATACAACGCCCCTTGGATCGGAGTTTCCATTGCGGGAAGTGGAGATTATATCATAGAATCATCGAGCATCGAATCAACAGATACCGCATTGATTTCGAGTGGTACTGGAACTCTGAGTATTACAGATTCTGTATTTACATCTGATAGGTTAGGACTTTCTTTCTCTGGTATTTCTTCAACTACACTGGAAAATGTAGAGGTTAACATTTCTACCGGTGGAGAAATGGGACTCGATATTCTTCAAGGAATGCACACATTTTCTGAGTTAGATATCAACATGCCATACAATCCATTAGCAGCCAATAGTATCGGCATCAATGCATGGTGGTGTGAAATTATAGCAGAAGATATTTCAGTAAACGGGTTCGCCAATAGCATGTCAGTTTACGAGTCATTTCTAACGGCTGAAGATTTGCATCTGTTAGATTCAACCCAACAAGGACTGTATGCTTCCTCCTCAGTAATTACCGTTACAGGTGAACTCCAGACCAAGGTATCTGACAGCGGAATTGTAATGCTCTCCTCTTCAGGAGTCTTCCGAACATGGACATCATCCTACCACGAAGATGGAGGCGTAATCGACTCAGACTCTGAAGTAACAGTTTGGCAATTTTCATCTATTAGCAACAGAGATTCTGACGCTACCGGCGACGGAATACTAAATTACGGAACAAATCAACAATTAACCGTTGACACAGCCATCAGTAACCGTGTTTGGGAGATGACAATATCTTTCGAAGACCTAACTGGAAACCCAGTCGACGCAAATTGGAAAGCCCTAGGATTCAGTGGAACAGCGAGTGCGGGAACAGCACTCCTTCCAGTAAGTGAAGCAGGCTCTGAAATAATTGCAACATATTCTGGCGTGGGTGCTCTATCCACCTCCATTGGTGTTCAAGGAGGAACTCATTCAATTCAAGTCCCTATCATGCCACAAACAGATTGGACGTTAACAGCGGGGACAGTTGTAGTTCTAGGGCCAACAGAAGGCGGGCAACCCCATCTTGCAGGAGGAAACATAACAATTTCAGCAAACGCCCAATTGATTTTACAAGATACAACCCTCGAATTACCAGTTAATGCTACAGTTATAATTGACCCCTATGGGGATTTAGAAGGGCACAATTCTCATCTCGTAGGCGATGTAATTTCTCATTCTGGAGAATTTGGAAATTCAGAAAACTCCGATTTAACAATATCAGGAGACGTATTGTGGACGACATGTCAAAACAACATCATTTCGTTTGGAATCAATGTAGATGGTGATATCCAATTAGACAACTCCTGTAAAGTCACAATCACCTCAGGTGGACTAACTGGTGTAGTAACAGTTGGTGTAGGCGCAACCTTTGAAATCGTAAACATCCTTGAAGTCACAGTTCTCGATAAGGGAGAACCTGTAGAAGGAGCGTCAATAACGGTCCAAGGACAGAGTGTCACTACAGATGCGGAAGGTAAAGCAACAAAGGCCACAACATCGCTCTTAGTAGACTCAAGCGGCTCTTCAATTACGGGACTTAAACAAGTGACAATGCAATGGGGCTCAATATCTGGATTGATGGCCTGGGAAACCTCGTCTTCAATACAACACACATTCATTGCATCTACCATTTCAGGCGGGCCACTAACCGAGTGGTTATTACTAGAAAAGGCATGGAGCCCATATCACCTTTCAAGCAATCTTGTAATCCCTATTGGCCAAACTATGACACTAAATGACGGAGTTTTCCTTAGAATCGCAGATGGAGTAACAATCGAAGTAGAAGGCACATTTAAATCAGGAAATTCGACTATTTCATCAACTGGTGGCGCTAGGTGGGGCGGTTTAGTTATCGGAGACAATAACGAGACAAGCGCACAATTACTAGGTACAAGTTTGGTAGAAGGATCGCCGCTTCTTACTATTGATGGCTATGCAGATGTAGTTTTGAACAACGGTCTACTTTCACGTACAAGCGGTGCAGAACCCTTGATCAGACTTACTAACGCAGCCGCTGGAGCCCTAAATATGTCGTCTACGACCCTTTCAGACTCTTCTTCTCACTGCATTGAAGCCCAAGGCTCCGCCATGTTGCATATGCACCAAGTAACAATGGAATCATGTGCTTCAAATGCTATTTGGGCTCGCAGCCTTCCTCTATTGATAGACGGACTTCATGTGACACAGAAAGTACATTTGGATGGAGTTTCTGGGCAAATGATGAATTTTGAAGGAGGAGAATTACAGGTTGATAATTTGGACGGATTTAACATGTCAGATTTGGTAGTTAATTCATTAAATGGCTCTGATAACCGTGAAATCAATATTGCTGGCGCTTCAATTAATGGCACACCAGCCTTAGTTCTAGAAAATACAGCCGGAGAATTTTCAGGACTCATAATCGATTGCGGAGGGAGTGGAATCGGTATTTCATCTCATCATGGTAGAGCATCTGCTCCAGTAAAAATTAGTGAATCATCAATATCTTCTTGCTCAAAAGGTATTGATTTACATAACGATGGCGAATCAGCTGCCGTTGAATTGGACAATGTTTCCATCAACTCATTAGTGGCAATTTCAAGTGACGGTAATAATCTGATAATTCGTGATGGCGCACTCAATGGTTCATTGGACATTAATTCTGCAAGTGCTTATCTATACGACGTAAACCCCTCCTCTGAATCAACCACATTTGGTGAAATTTTGAAGTGGAAAACACATATTTTGAGTGTTACTCTTAGCGGCAACCCTCATTCAGCAGACATCGAATTATCTGTAGAGGAGTTTTGGTCGAAATCTGTTACAGGTAGTAGTATTGGAGTGGCATTACCCTACCAAATGGTATCTGACTCTGGTACAGAAACGACTGATGTAGTGAATATTATCGCAACCTCGGAGGGCCTGCCTACATTTAGCTTGCAATCTCCTTACGGCCCTGGAGAGAGCGATATAATTGAAATTAACATGATTAGTAATCAAGCCCCGAATGCTCAAATAATTATTCCCGACGATGGATTTACAGTAATGGAATCACTTCCAATAGAGATCAGATCAGTGGTTAGCGATGACCTAGATTCAAACGCTGACCTCGAAGTTATTTGGAAAGTAATTATTGGACAAACCGAAATGATGCAGTTGAGTGGAGAATGGAATAATATCACCGACCTATCTGCCGGAATGTATGTTTTAAGATTGGAAGTTACAGATGCTCAAGGAGAAATGTCTAGCCAATCTATATCATTTGAAATCACATTATTAGATTCAGATGGGGATTGGATTAATACCTGTAATTCGGAAACATGGTTCGACAAGGAAGAGAATTTCAATTGCGGACCTGATGTCTATGATACGAATGACGATAATGACGGCGTGTTCGACATAAGGGACCCATGGCCAACAGATGCTTGTGCAAGTATGGATACCGACAATGATGGACAGCCAGACAATTTGCATTGCCCACCAGGTGTAACCACTTTGTTAACAGCCGACCCAGATGATGATGGTGACGGCATTCCTGATGTCTCAGAAACTGCCGAATCTAATGATGGCTCAAGTGGCGAAAGCACAATTGTGATCATGTTATTTGTTGGGATATTCATTGCAGCTGCAGCATTCATGTTAATGCGTGGTAAGCAGGAAGTGGACTGATGGCTGAATTTGTCAGCGCATTACCCGATCCACAATCAATGGCGCAGTTTTGTGTTGCAGTTTTAGCAATAATAGTTGCATGGGACGCATGGTGGCTTGGTCGCCAAAGAATAGATATTCCTGAGTTAGGAGATTTACCTAGCTTTGGGTATGCGTGGGAATCCAATCAATCACAAGAGGTTTCTCGCCAGTGGGCGAATCTAATGACCATGGGTGCGATGATGGTTTTACCCTGGATACTTGCAGAACTCTCAGACACTCCAGTAATCTGGGTTTGGATTTGGGATGCTTTACTAGCATTGCATTTGATATCTCTTCTGATTCCCAAACGATATGCCATTACTTCTACCCACCTTTTCGCGGATGGTCAAAGTTATGAGTGGAATAGACTAAAGTTATCAAAAAGGCAACCTAAGAAGAGAATAATGCTACTGCGCAAAGGGTGGGGACCTTTCGGCCCCCTACCCCTTGGCGGAGATAGAAGTTCTCTATCAAAGGCATTAGGACTGATGCATTCTATTCTTAACGAAGAGGAATGATCAAGCCTTCATTGCTTCAGTTGCTTTCTTAGCACCCATCCACGCTACAACACCGAATCCGATCTTGTTGATGATGTCTGCAATATTGTAAGCAACAGCCATTAATTCTTGATTTCCACTTAGGATATCTGTGCCTGGGCTGAATAGGTAACCGAGTGGGTAGATGACCCAGCCTACGACTATGAACCAGCGTAGAGCGTTTGCACTCCAGAGTAACTCTGGTGCAATCTTATCGTTATCTACACCCTTTCCAGAGGACCATGGTGTTCCAGTAGCAACAACAATCATTGCCCATCCGACACCACCAAGAACAAGACCTAGCATACCATTTATGAGCCCAGATTCTCCAGCGTATCCGAAACCGATCATGACGAGGGCACCGGTGAAACATACACCAGTGAAGCCCATGCCGAGGAATTTAGAATCTGTAATTGCATCTTTTCCGATTAGAGATGGGAACTTAAGGGCCATCAATGGAACAGTAATGATCCAGTCCATATATCGGTATTCTACCGATACAGTACCAAGGTCAGTGTAAACTCCACGCATGTAGTAATAATGGAATGCTGCAATACCAACAATCAATGCCGAAATGGTCATTGTTGTACGGTATTCAGGTGCAACATTACTTCGTTCGCTCATAAAGAATACGAATGCAGCACCCATTGCGATGTATCCTACGAAGAATAGGAAGAACGTTAGCAATTGTAACGGTTCACCATCATACTTCTGGGCAGGGTCCACTATCTCTGATGCACTGACCGTTCCGGCCATAGCGAGGGCAATTGTGGCAATTAACAGCAGGCTTGTTGTTCTCGAAAAGCGGTCTAGTGACATCGTTATCAATAATCTGACTGCAATTCGGCTTATAAATGACAGTTTATTTTCATACTACTTTTCCAATATTATTCCAGTTTGAACAGCCCACATTCTAGAATATGCCCCATTTTTCGCCACTAGTTCCTCATGCGTCCCGTCTTCAATGATGCTTCCATTATCTAAAACTAGGATGCGGTCAGCATTTCTTATCGTTGAAAGCCTGTGGGCAATGATCACCGCAGTCCTGTTTTGCGAAACCTTACTGATTGAGCGTTGTAATGCCGCCTCAGTCTCGTTATCGACAGCAGATGTTGCTTCGTCTAAGATTAGTATTGGGGCATCTTTGAGAACCGCTCTAGCAATTGCAAGTCTCTGCCTTTGTCCCCCGGATAATCTGTGACCGCCCTCGCCAACCATCGTGGCCCAATTGTCAGGTAATTCATCAATAAAGGCAGAAGCTTCAGCCACTAAACCAGCACCTTTCACATCTTCATCAGAGGCATCAGGTTTGCCATATCGTATATTTTCCATGATAGTTGTTGGGAATAATGTGATGTGCTGATCTACTAATGCCATAGAAGAGCGTAACCGATTCAAATCCCACTCTGGTAGTTTTTCTCCAGCCCATTCAATAGTTCCTTCAGAAGGCTCAGCGAACCGTAATAGGAGTCTAACAAGAGTTGTCTTTCCGGACCCAGTGGCTCCTACAACTCCTGTTGTTTTTCCAGCCTCTAAACTTAGGTTAAGGCCTTCAAACACCTTGTCTCGCCCAGTGTAGGCAAAATGTACATTGTTGAAATTGACATTAGAATTCGCAATACTTTCAGTTTCAGGTTTGAAGTCTCCCTGTTTAATTTCTGTAGGCGAAGTTAGAACATTGAGCACTCTAGTGGAAGAAGCCATCGCCCTTTGATACAAATCAAATGTTTCCCCTAGACGCGTTAAAGGCCAAAGTAACCGTTGTGTCATGAATACTAAAACCGAATATGCGCCTATCGCAAGTCCACCTTCTAGAGTAATCCAGCCTCCGAGTAGAAGAGTAGCAGTGAAGCCACAAAGGATTGCCATTCTGATCATTGGAACAAACGCCACAGAAAGTCGAATTGCCTTTTTATTTGCTTTTCTATATTCGTTACTCAAATCTTCAACCCGGTCTAATTCTCGTTCTTCAGCGGTAAATGACTGAATCGTTGACATTCCCGAAAGGTCATTCTCTAGCAGGGCATTCAATTTACCAGCAGTATTTCGGACTTCAGCATAACGTGGTTCAAGGCTTCTTTGATACAGAAATGAGCCCCAGATAATTATTGGAATTGGTAATACTGCGAATAATGCGACTTTCCAGGAAATCGCCAGAAATACAGCACCTACTATGATTACGGTTGTACTAACCTGCAGTAAGTCGTTAGCTCCCTTATCCAAAAACCGTTCGAGTTGATTGATATCATCATTCAGAATCGCTAAGATATCTCCTTTCTGCCTTTCATCAAACCAACCCATGCCTTGTTTTTGAACATGGGCGAAGGTCTCGAGTCGTAACTCGTGTTGGACTGTTTGAGCTAGGTTTCTCCAAAGTATACCGTAGAAATATTCGAATAATGATTCTAGACCCCAGATTAAGAAAGTCAATACTGAGAGTAAAATGAGTTGATGCCAAGGGTCTTCAACCCCATATCCTGCAAGAAACGATTTTTCTCGAAGAACTACGACATCGACGGCTAGTCCAATCAATAAAGGAGGTGCTAAATCCCATATTTTATTGAGAACAGAGCAGAATGTTGCCAATCTTATGGTGCCTTTATGCGGCGCCATATATCTTAGCAATCGCTTGAACGGCCCCACTTCACCCATAGAGCCGCTAACTGTCTACAATATGAGAATACTCGCTTATTTTGCAACCTCGATATCGAATAGGGTGCACTAGGTTTTGGAGGCGAACCCTAATCAGGTGCCTTTTGAACCGGGAAACATGGAATGGACACGTAGTGGCGAAGACTTGTTTGTAAGAATAGATCCTGATGAAGAGATACACGCATCATTACAGAGTCTTGCGGACAAAGTTGGTTTTGACGCAGCGGCAATCACGAGTGGTATCGGGCGCACTCGCGATAACATGTATGGTTACATGAATGGGGAAGGGGTCTATCAGCGTAGAGACCTTGTTCCGCCATCAGAATTGGTTAGTCTTTCAGGGAATATTGCCCGAACAGAGGAAGGTGCAGCATTCACTCACATCCATTGCTGTTGGTCCGACGATGACAACAATGTTCACGCTGGACATATGTTCCAAGCGACAGTTCACGTCGTTGCTGAAATTCACCTTCGCATACTATCTCAGGCGATAATGACTCGCTGTCCTTTAGCAGGTTTAGAACTTCTTGGCTTACAATTTTCGTGAGGTTCATATCCTGTGGCGTGGGTGAACTAATATGGCCGAAGCGGAGCGAATCCAACATCTGGCCGAGGCGGTCAGATATCACCGCCAATTGTACTACAATCATGCTGCCCCGGAGATAACCGATGTCGAATTCGATGCTCTTTGGGATGAATTGAAAAAATTAGATCCCACTAACGATGTTTTACTCGAAGTGGGACCAGAACCACTGCCGGGAACAGTGAAAGTTGAGCACATGTTTCCAATGCGCTCTCTAGACAAAGGAATTTCAGATGACGACATCATACATTTTGTCACTCAGTCTACATTTGGCGGCAAAAGGTATCTTGCACAGCCCAAGTTGGATGGATCTGCCCTATCCTTAGAATATGTAGCAGGAAATCTTCATCGCGCTGCTACAAGAGGTAGTGGGGAAAGGGGCGAAGATGTAACTCTAAACGCTAAATTGGTTGCTAATATTCCTTTACGCCTCAATGTTGCAATCGATTGTCACGTTCGGGGCGAAGTGGTTATGCCATTAGCAATATTTGAAGAAAAATATAGTGAGATATCTCCTAATCCAAGGAATTTGTGCTCAGGTGCATTGCGCCAAAAACACGGAGATGGAAAGGCAGATGCAGCTGATTTGGTATTCCAGGCATACGACGTAAAATTCCCAAACCAGTCCCCCGAGTCCACTAACGATAGCGAGTTACTTTCCTGGTTGCAAAAGGCAGGCATAGAGCCAGCACCTTGGAAAATATTCGAATCAGAAACGCCTCAAATCGAAATGATTCAATACACCCAAGAATGGTCTTTGAAAAGATCTTCATATAAATTTGAAATCGATGGTATTGTTTTCAAATTGGACGATTTAGCACAGCGAGAGAACCTCGGAATGACTGCTCACCACCCCCGATGGGCGTTGGCTTGGAAGTTCCCTTCCCAAGAAGCGCAATCAGTTCTGCTAGACGTAGATTGGCAAACCGGACGAACTGGAGTTGTAACTCCAGTGGCTAGAATTGCGCCCCAAATGGTTGGGGGAGTTACCGTTGAAAACGTGACGCTGCATAACGTTGGAGAGGTAGAACGGCTGGATGTAAAGATTGGAGACAAAGTTACAATCACTAGGAGAGGGGACGTAATTCCTAAAATTATCGAGAATTTAGGCCCAGCCATAAATTCAGATTTAGATTCTAGATTTCACGCAGATGGGGCTGCATTTGTTGGAGAGCTGTCACATAGAGAAATTCCAATTCCAAAGGAATGCCCAGCCTGTGGTCGGAAACTAACTATGGAAGGTGCATTCCTAAGATGCGTAGCTTTGGAATGTGATGCTAGAATGGCGAGAGCACTAACCTACTGGTGTCGAACTCTTGAGATGGACGGAATCGGAGAAAAGTTGATCGAAGCATTATTGGAAAAAGGTCTGATTGTCACAATAGCAGATATGTATCGCCTAAATCACTCACAAATTACAGATTTAGAAAGAATGGGAGATAAGAGCGCTTACAATGTCCTTGACGAACTCGCTAAAACTCGAACTTTGAATTTAGCAAAATTCCTACACGCATTAGGTATGGAAAGAATAGGCCCTGAAGTAGCCACAACTATGTCACAGCATTTTACTTCCTTAGATAAACTCCTTTATTGGACAGATGAAGGAGACGACGAAGAACTCACAACTATCGATGGCATAGGCGACAAGGTTGCATCTATTTTCAGAGATGGAATTGTTAAAAGACGTACTTTGATTGATGAACTTAGAACTATCATCAAAATTACAGATGAATCCCAAGCAGTAAGTGGGAAATTCGATGGAAAGACATTCTGCATCACAGGCTCTCTTACAAGGCCAAGAAAGGAAATAGCCCTGGCAATTAAGAACGCTGGCGGAAAAGTAGTAGGTAGTGTAAGTGGAAGTTTAGACATCCTAATTGCCGGGGAAAAAGCCGGTTCAAAATTGGTTAAGTCACAGGCTCTTGAAATAGAGATTTGGACCGAAGAACAATTGTTCAAAGAAATCGTAGAGCCGAACAAGGGCCCTAGGACACTTTTCGATTATGACAGGTGAGCAGCGTGCATAAAAACCGAAGAAAGTAAAACCGTTATACCAACCCTTTGATAACCAAAGTACCAGTGGAATAGTTGTGAATCGAAAACTTGTTCCTCTAACATTAGTTCTGATACTGTTGTTTTCCATGACCCCACTTACTTCTGGTAATAGTAACGGGATTTACAATGCAGGTACCGGTTGTGGGGGATCTTATTGCCATGGTAGCAATACTAACGCAGTAGTTTCGATGTCGGGACAACCAGGAAATTATACGGCAGGCCAGACCTACACCCTATCCATTTCTGTGACAGGTGGGGCCAGTAGTACCCAAGGTGGCTTCAGTCTTGATGTAAGCAAAGGAACCCTTTCAGCAGGCGGGATCGGTATAATGGCGGTCAAGGTAAATTCTGCAGGTAGTAGCGCTACTCACACAACTAACAGTTACCGTAGTTGGAGCGTAGATTGGATCGCACCATCTACAGGTTCAGGAGTGGCAATTCTCGACTTAGCAGCAAATGCTGCAGATGGCAATGGCTACAAATCAAATGATAACTGGGACACTATTAGTTTCCAAATTCCTGAAGCGGGCACCTCTGTGTCTAACACACCACCAACTGCTTCGAATATACAATTGAGCCCCAGCAATCCGGTTACTACAGACACCCTCTCTCTAACTTATTCTTATCAAGACTCTGATGGGGATGCAGAAAGTGGCACAGCAATCCACTGGTACAAGGATGGAGTATTGGAAAGTTCGAGAGACAATCAATTAACAGTCCCTTCCTCATTAACAACTAAAGGAGAATCTTGGAATGTAACAGTTACTCCAAGTGATGGTACAGACGACGGTTCAGCAGTTAATTCTGCCAACCTATTAATTGCCAACTCCATCCCATATATCCAGAGCGCCTCTATTACTCCTGAATCAGCAACGGAAAGTGACAATCTCACAGTTGGCTGGTCCTCATCAGACGCCGACAACGATATTCTATCCGCTAGCGGAATCGAATGGTATGTAGATGGCTCGAAGGTTTCAGCGTTCGATAACGACGTTACTATCCCCTCTGTCGCAATTAGAGATGGAGATGTGTGGTACGCTAAAATAAAAGTCAATGATGGTGAAGTAGACAGTAATTGGTTTACAACTCAAGACATTACTATTGGCAGCGACAACACAGCACCAACGATGACAAGCGTTACTCTAACCGGATTATATACAACAGTAGACGACTTAATTGCAACGGCTCAAGGCGAGGATTTAGACGGTGACTTACTAACATATGAATGGCAATGGCCAAGTTCCACAATCACAACACCGACACTACCTTCATCGCTAACTAGCAAAGGCGACTCTTGGACAGCTAAGTGCAGAGTTACCGATGGTAAGACATATTCAGATTGGATGGAAAGCAGTTCTGTAGTCATTCAGAATTCAGCCCCGGTCTTGTCAAGTGTTACAATAGACCAAGATTCAGTATTTTTTGAAAATGAAGCAACCTATTCCTACGAAGCATCAGATGCTGACGGAGACCCCCTCTCTCCAACAGAGTCTTGGGCATTATCAGGCGAAATTCTAACATTGCAACTCTACGTGAGCGATAATGGCTTTAGTAATTCACAAACACTTTCCGACACTGTATTAGTGGCTAATTCATTGCCGACAGTTACCTATGATGGTAGTTTAACTTTCGATGCTTTACTGGACATTGATCCTTCTGCTGATTTGGTTACAAGCGATGCTAATGGTGACGAAGTAACCCTTTCATGGGCATGGATAAGAAATGGATTCTCTACCAATTACAACCAAAGTACAATCTCAGCCTCTAATCTTGGGGCGGGCGATACTTGGGCTGCTTTAGTAACTCCAAATGACGGAATTGCTGATGGCGAAACACTGGTTCTGGAATTCACTATTACCAATACCAAACCCACTGCGTCAATCTTTAGCACTCCTGACGCCGAGAATCTTATCCAGGGTGCAACTGCTACATTCTCTGCTAGTAACTCAACAGATATTGATGGCGCAGTAGTCAATGCGGTTTGGACGGTTGATGGAGAAATCGTTCATACTGGAATGGTGCTGAATATTTTGATGGTTGAAGAATTAAATCTTGAACTAAAGGTGATTGACGATTTGGGTGCAACCGACACCCTGTCAGTATCTTACTTTGGAATTCTACCTCCCTATGCTACAAACACAGTAGCAGTAGCAGACGGAAATGAGATTTTATTGACATGGGAAGGCAATGCCGATGAATGGGCTGTTGTCCATAATGGCGAGGTCATAGATACCACAACGGCAACAAAATATCGACACGCTCCTACATTAGAAGGTGAGCATTCATACAAGATACTGCCAATCGTAGGCGGTCAACAAATCCAATGGGATGGCGCAACATCAACAGATAATGCCGTATTAGAATCCAGCTCAGTCCCCGATACTCCAGGCCCTAGTGACACACTAGGAATGGTATTCAGCATCATTATGCTTTTAGCAGGTGTTGTTGGAGTAACATTTTCGTTTATTCCTAGGAGGGCTTGAATGCGGATTAAGGCTGCACTTCTACTTGTTTTGGTGATTCTTTCTTCGACCATTTCCACAGCCAATTCTGGTGGAGAGGGAGATGCGGTTCGATCAAGGGATTGTGCCGGTTCTTGCCATGGTTCTTCTTCAACAAACGGGGTCTCTACCGCAATTCTTAGTATTGAATTTCCAGAGGACACATATGCGGGCCTATTGATGGAGATTAAAACTTCAGTTGAAGGCGTGGATGTAAGTTCATCCAATATGGTAGGGATGGCAATTTTAGTTAATCCAGATGGGGCTAAAGATCTTCCAGCAAATGATGGGTGGGAAGTAATTACTGACCCTAATGGCGGCAGCAATAATTACGTCGAAGTTGTAGATGAATTCTCTTCTCAAACTACGGTTATTCAGAGTTGGACTTTACGAGCGCCTTCAAATCCTGGAGTGTATGATTTATTCTTAGCCGTTCAACACGGTTCTCCAAATGGAGGAGTGGCTATGACCGGGGTATCCAACTCGACTACAGTTGAAGTTCAGGAAGTTCCTGAAAACCTACCCCAGTTAGCACCCGATTGGACACCGGTCAATACACGTAATCTTGGGGAAAGCACAACGATAACACTTGAAACATTGAATACAGAATCCGCTATTGTAGAATTAAAGAATGGAGCAGAAGTTACAGAAATATTAGTCGTAAATAATGAATTCACAATCCCTGCTGCTGTTAACACAGGTGTCGCTGAATGGCGAGTAATTCTCGAAGGTGAAGGGCCAACTCAGACCTCACCATGGTTTAGGCTAACCGCACAGGAACCAGGTTGGGAAATCGATGAAAATGCACTATATCTTCAGAGTATTGCACTGTTCTTATTGTGTTTTGGACTAGTGGTAATTAGAAGACCAACCGAAGATGAATATAACAAAAATTACGATACCAATTACATTTCTGATTCTACTAGAGGCGTAATTGCTGCTTCAATATCAACTCCGGAGGATAACTCTACGATAAACGGTGAAGGCCCACCAGTGCCAAGCACTGGATTGCCAGAAGGTTGGACCATGGAACAATGGCAATATTACGGCCAAGAACATCTTGAAAAATTAGCGAGAGGTGAAGTCTGATGATATCTTCAGGAACTTTACATGTTATTGCTACAGAGCTAACAGTTGGAATGTTCGCTCTTTCAGGAGTTGCTTTCCTTCTTTGTCTAATTAAGAAAGGACCTTTATCGCGTGAATCAGTAGCTCATTGGGCGCTACTTGGCGGAATTATAGCAACTCCGTTTGCTATATTGACAGGTCTAGATGCATCTCCAGGAGAGGGGTTGAGCAGCCCTTTGCTCGCTAATAAGATGCTACTTTCAATGACCTCTGCGGGTTTAGCAATTGGGATACTAGTGAGGAGAAAAATGGGTGGCGAAGTCGATGTTAGACATGCTAGTACCGGAATGATATCTGTTGCATTGATGCTAACAACCGCGGGCATGGGTGGTGAATATTCACGAAGTGAAACCCTACTCTTCTTCGTTCCTAAAGAAACCGTATTCTTATTCCCTGTATGGGCAAGTATACTTTTGATAGTTCTAGCCGCTGTGATGCTAGGCAAATCAGCCGTAGAGCATAGAAGTTGAAGACGGACTTGGCTCAGACTCAGCCCCTTCCATCATATTACGAATCTGTTCTTCCAATTGTTTTGCTTCATCCAGAAGCGGGCCATGGTCTAAATCGATAACAGGCAGCATCTTATTCAGGTGTTGAATTATCACAGCCGCTGCTCTAGCATCTGGGAATCGTGGATCAGCCTCAACCATGAGGCTCATGATATTACGGCCTCTGCTCGCACCTTCACTGAGCATAACTCCTGTCATTCCTTTGATTACGCCTTGTTCTAGAAGTGGTATCTCCATTTCTTGTAATAGTTCAGCCATCTTTGGAGTTGCAGCAACTCCCAGGACATCCACATCCTCTGTATCTTCATATTCGACTAGTGGTTCATTTCCATTCAAGCCACCTTTCATTCCCTTACGGGCAAAAGCATCGATAAGAACTCCCATAGCCGCTTTTTCCTTTTTCGACCAAGCAAATATTTCGCTGACGATTTGGTGAACAAGGGGATCAGGTACGATTAATTCACTCATCAAAAGTAGTACCTTATCGCACCCTTCGATTTTGCATATTGGCTTACCGGTATATGCGCGAATTGGAGGAAGTGGCACACCATCTTGTACCAAACAAATTGCAGGTAAGTTAGGATGTGCAACTCCACCCACGAATTCTAGTTCTAGGTGATCAATCAAAAAGTGAGCGACTACACTCGAAACCATTCCCACACTTGGGAAACAGCATACGACAAGCGCATCTTCAATATCGATACTCTTGTCAAGCCAGACCTTAGCGCCTTCCATTGTCTAAGGACAGAGCATCCCGTGTATAATCTACCCGCCTTACCAATTCAATCAATAATCCCAAGCGATTTGAAGGTGGAGCGTGCGTGGCAGTGTATGGGCGAGACGAGGACGCACACTCTTTCTCCTTCAGCCTGGAATCGATATGAGACATGTCCTCGAATGTATTGGTTAAGTCGTCAGAAGTTACCCCGCAAGGCAGGAATGGCCGCTAGCGTAGGTACTGCAGTTCATGCTTCAGTTGAGGATTTGTTACAAATTGACCTTTCAGGACGTAAAACAGATGAAACTCATTGGTTACCCGAAGTAGCAGAATCATTTCTTAAAACTCGATGGGAAGAAGAAAAAGCGGTGTTTTTAGCAACCCCTCGCCGGCCAATGTGGAAGGAAAAGGAGTGGGATAAAGCCAAAAAAATGCAAAGAGGTGCTATCAAAATGCTCCTAGAATTCGTAGGAGTTCCCGGAGTAACTCCATTGAAAACAACAATTGGGATTTGGAAGAGTCTTCTATCGAGAGTCATAGCCGTTGAAGGTGAACTGAGGACCAGTGATGACCGCTTAATGGGCCGTCTGGATATGTTATTTGCCGACGTGGATAGCGATGGAAGTTTGAATGGCTGGATTGTTGCAGATCTAAAAACAGGTAGGGCGCCTGAAAATGAATTAAAACCCGAAGTTCAGAGGCAATTGTTACTTTACAGAGATATTCTTCTTTCTAACAACCCTAACGCACCTCCTGTCAAAACCGAGGGCTGGTACACCGTAAATGCTACGAGGTATTTAGCAGAAGGGCAATCGGTAATGGATGATGCATTATCTGCATGGGAGGCAACTAAGCCAAGCGAAATACCACTAGAAGCAACGCCAGGGCAATCGTCTTGTGGTGGGTTTTGCGATTGGAAAGCGTGGTGCCCCCATTGGTGGAATTGGCGTCTAAAAAACGGTACACTTGGAACTGAAGACTTTTCAGATGCCGTAATTCTTCTACACCACTTCGATGATGTAAACGGAACAGGAGTTGCAGAAATATGCGAACCTGCTAATGCTGAAGGAAGGCCTTTACCAACCGGGTTACAAATTCCAATAAGTTTCGATGGTAGGGGCAAAGAGGCGCTTCAAGAATTACTTTCAACCGGGCACCAAGGGCCCATTTTCATTGGAAGTGCGATGACTAGCCGTAGAACATGGAGAGTTGGGCATTGGTGCGATGTACTGGCTTGGTCACCAATCCCTGACACTGGCAATGTAGTCTCTTAGGGAATCACGGGCGGCCTCATCTTCCAGACCATTTGGAGATAACAACCAATCAATATAACGAGAATCCTCTTTGGCTACGGTAATCAAGTCCTTGCCTCTGTGACGGCCAAATGCGAGGATATAGACTCCTTCATCAATACGAACTCGTCCCTGGGGATCAAATGCTTCTAAATCCCCCAAAGAGCGACCTAATGCACTTTCATCTTTACGAACTTCTCCATTGATTAACCAATCCTCAATTTCCTCCAGAGACCTTCTGAAACTCGATGGATGGTCTCTCATTATTTTCCACAGTAATAGTAAACTTGCAGCCGCATCCGCAGCCGCATCGTGGGCGTTTGAAAGATCGATACCATGTCTAGCACATTGGGCTCCAAGATTGTGGGGTCTAGCAATTTTCAATCTTCTGACCGCCTCTAATGTATCTAGGACTACGAGGGGTTTTGGAGGGACCATGCCGCATCTGAAAAATTCATTTTCGAGAAGTGGCATGTCAAACCTTCTTGCATTGTGACCAACTATAACCGCTCCATTCATCAGTTTGAATAATTCTTCAGCATAGTGTTTGAAAACAGGCTCACCTCTAACTTTAGAATCATAAATCCCATGGACATTTGATGCACCCATCGGAATCGGCCTTTGTGGATTAACTAAGATATCATAATGCACGGTAGCTCCATTGGCTTCAGCCCCAATTAATGCGACCTGAACGATTCGGTCATTATTGGTGGAAACTCCCGTTGTTTCAAGGTCAAATGCTAGAACACGCTGACCCTCTAGAATGTCGACCATAACACATAGGCCGTAGGTCGACCCAAATGAACATCACTACACAATGGCTATTGGCAAAGTTGTCCAGAGGGGGGGATATGGGCATCAAAGATTGGTTCAAGAAAAAACCAGAACCGGTTGATGAAGTGGTTGAACAAACCATAGTGCTGCCCGAATTAGACAAGGATGCACTATTCGAAGAAACACTCTCGATGTTTGAATCTGAAGAAGTCAAATTAGCACCGGAGGTAATTGTAGACTCAACACCTGAATACGATTCAGGAGACGTGGACATCAGTGCTCTTCTAGATGACGAAATGGAATCCAATTACGACTTGAACACCGTTGATTCTACCGATGTTGAAGATATGTTGTCAGGAGCAGAAATTGTAGGCGACGTTCCCAAAGAAGTAGATTTTAAAAATGACTAAACCCAATCATTATAGGGACATGGTTAGATATGAAATATGCAATCGGGTGGGTATGAACATGAAGCGGGGCTTGCTATTGAGCACCTTGCTTTTAGTTCAAGTATTAGCTGGATGTACCAGTGTTTTGGAGAGCACAGTCAACCCTCGTGCAGTATTGATAGCAACTCCTAGCGATATACAGCAAGGCGAAGAAGTGACATTTGATGCTCGCGGTTCAGACGCCATCGAAGGTGTAATCTCAGAATTCAAATGGAACTTTGGAGACGGTACCGAATCAATTACTCTAGCCGGTTTTACCTCTCACCAATTCTTAGAAGCGGGTCAATTCAACGTTCGTCTAACTGTCACAAACGACCAAGGAGGGAGCGATTCTTCAACAGTAATGGTGCGTGTAAATGGTGCTCCGGTTCTCAATCTCTCAATTCCTGATGATGTAAGGAGTGGCGACATAGTACTACTAGACGCATCCGAAACGGTTGACCCAGAGGGTAGAAAATTGAATTTCATGTGGGATCTAGATTTCTTAGCGGATAGTGATGGCGATGGAAATACACGTAATGATGTAGACTCCACCGAAAATCAAGTCTACCTCCCAACGGAATCAAGTGGTACAATTTTAGGTTCACTAACTGTAGATGACAATGTAGGAGGAGTTGTGTCACAACAATTCACGATAGACGTCCAAACCCGTAGATACAAGGTCGCATGGGTCGAGAATACTCTAGAGTGGAATTTTGATGATTACCTTGCCCAAGGGGAAAGTTGGAGCGACAATATGACTCCAGGAGTAGATGTCAGAATCATGGCGTACGAGGCATTACTGGAGTTAGACCAAGACCTAATTTTACCGCCCGATAATTTTACTCTCTCATTGAATATCATAGATGACGGACACCGCCGTTCTTCTCAAACAAGCCCAGGCAATATCACCAGAAACGAAGCTACAACTGCAGAAATCAATGCTAGTGATTTGAACCCAGAGGGCCAAGAAGATGTGTTCGATGCAGATAGCGCAGAACAACTGTTAGAGAGTTTACTCAACGAACCAGGGGCTCGTTTTGGTCAAGGGGAATGGGTCTGGACAGTCGTGGCTCAAAATGCGGACCCCGATTCAGTAATTCCAGGCCAACCAGATCCGGATGCCGGAAACGATTGGTCCCTGAATATTATTATCACAGTTATGACTCCGGTATTGACCGAAGTAGCTTATGAGTGATTCAACTAAATTGAATCGGCTGAACTGTTTTCCAATTGGCATTAGCAAGTTTCTTTGCTTTACCATCAGCGATAATAGGGTGAATGCGACTAAGTCTCCCATGCATTCCGTGAACTCCGAATTTTATTCGCAATTCTACTTGTCGATCACGTTCTGCGGCTTCCATTTGTTCATCATCTAATTCAATACTAGCCATCTCTTCACCAGTACTAGAAGACGATACAGAAAATGTGTTTCCATTGATGTGAGTTCGTGGAGCAAAGTCCATGTCGTCAGGATTATTCATCCAAGCCTCAAGGTCGATAGATAGTAAATCGCGAATATTTACGCGCTTGATAACGATGGAGTCTACCATGATAACCAACTACTCCGAGAGGCCGAGTATTCAAAATCCCTCGCATCGGTTGGGGCGTAGGGGATTTCGCCCTAGTGTTTCATATGGGTTGATGGCGATGTGCAATTTATGTCACCACCCACATTAGGTCAAGGCACTCAAAAAAAAGCAAGACTGCAAAGGTTGAAAGATGAAGTTAAGCGTTTTGTATTCGCAAATCCGGGTTGTAGCGCACAATCTATAGTAGCCCACCTCTCCCATGAAAAGAAATTGAGAAATCACGGACTGACGCCTAGGAAAATTGGGTTTTTCATTCCACGCCACCTGAAAGCGCATTTGGTATGGTGGCAGGACCATATTGCAGGACGGCGCGTATATGGGCCCGATAGCGAAGATGAATCGACAGCCTGAAGGGGCACCATCTCTGGCACAGTAACATGGGTGAAGTCACAGCGTACTTCGATCTTGATGGCACCCTGCTTGATGCATCTAGTGAAAAAAGCCTGACTGCACTCCTTTCGAAACGAAGGCCTTGGCGAATTCCCCTGGGTGCTACGATGTGGACACTAGGTTTTGTTGGCAATCTTCTAAGGGCACGTTCACTGTATGATTCTGCTCGAAACCGGGGCCACTTAGCATTGTGTAACTGGGAAACATTACGCAAACTTTCTACAGAACTTGTAGAATCCAAATTATCTAAGAGAATTAGTCAGGACGCCCTTGAACGATTAGAATGGCATAGAAAGCAGGGCCATCGTCTAGTTCTTATCACGGCTACTGTAATGCCAATGGCACAAGCTATGGCCGACCATCTTGGAATGGATACAGTATATGGCTGTGGGCCAGAAAACATGACCGGAATTATGAGTGGTTCAGAAAAAGGATGGAAAGTCCCACGCCGTAAAGGGAAGGTTCCGGTAGTTCAAGCAGATGCAGAATCTGTAGGCCATAACTTAGCAGATTGCTGGGGATATGGCAATACTCATGCCGACTCTTTCTTCATGTCAATTACTGGAAACCCAGTCGCAGTTAACGCCGAAGGCGGACTGAAATCTCTGGCAAAAGAGAACGGCTGGACCCAATTTGAATGGCGTGTATAGTGCGCCCGTCGCGCTTAAATGGGGAAGGCAGGTCGCCGAGACTGCACTGGCCCCATAGTGTAGCCTGGATATCACAGTGGCTTGCGGAGCCACGAACCCGTGTTCGAATCGCGGTGGGGCCGCTCCTACTCCTCTTCAGTCACCAGAGTAACCTTTTGATCTAGAGCAGATTTCGCCGACGCATTGAACAAAGGCAATGCGGCGAGACTTGCACAAATGACCATACAAAAACCACAAAGATATCCTAAGATTCTGTTCGCTAAAATAAGACTAGGGGGCAACATCTCCTGAGAAATGGAATAGATTTCAAGGTTAGCATAGACCCCTCCTATTATTGCAATTACGCTACCTGCAATCGCCAATTTGGCCCCTATTGATTTTAATCTGAATAACGACATTCCTCCAAATAATACAAGCACAGCGCCCGCCATTACAGACCATCCACGAATCGTATACGCACCACTATCTCTTGTCTCATCATGGAATTCTTGGTATTCTTCGTCGGTAATATTCTCTCCATTACTCGTTCTAACATTGGTTAGCAAGGTGTCTAATTCTTCTTGTGAAAGATCGTCAGATAGGGATAGTTGGATATCCCCTGCTGCCGTAAATCCCATTAGGAGCGAACCTAGAATTAGCAATACAGCGATTGTCTTAGGACCCTTTTTATCAGGCCTAGGGGAGAAAAGAGGCATCTCAGAGGGTGCACCACCGTCATCACTCATACGAATTGAAAAATCTTTACTCATCAGTACACGCCTCCAATCCTTTTCGCAAACTATCAGGTATTACCAAAGAGCTCATGTCGACCATGCTCACACAAACAGTAACCTGTTCACTGGACCAAAGAAGTTCAGCACGTTGATTGCTGAATCTATATTGCCATGTGCAAGACTTGCTTCCGATTTTGGAAATCCAAACTTTTGCTGTGATGGTATCGCCATATTTGAACGGTGCATGAAACTCAGATTTGATATCAACAACGGGAAAACCAATTTTCATCTCACCAATAATGTGGGGATAATTAACTCCACATATTTTCATCCATGCATCTTCAAAGAAGCGGTGTGCTAAGTCATAGATGCGAGGGTAGAATCCAATGCCTGCCATGTCAAGCATTGGGAAGTCTACTGGGCGACTTAGATGCACAGCCATGGTATTGCGTACGGGCACCACTTATTCAACATCCTCGGGCTTAGGCCATTTCTTGGCTAACACTTTTGCCAAGTCCTCATCTAACTTAGCATTCCACCAATCGCTACCTTGCCATATGGCATATCGGCCCCGAACCCCACGAATATCTGCTCCATCAAAAGAGCAGTTTCGGAAATTGGAAATGTTTAATCTGGCTTTTCGTAAGTCAGCACCTCGGAAATCACAGTTGTCAAATGCAGACTTCATCAAGTCAGCCTCTACCATAGATGCACGTCTGAAATCCGAGTCAACAAACTTCCCTTCAGTCAGATCAGCGCCGTCTAAAATTGTTCTACGGAAGTTCGACCTTGGATGATTGCCCCTGCGAAGTAATTCACCAGCATGATTTTGAAAAGACCAATCCAAAGGGACCTCTTCTTCGCCGGTACTGCTGCCCGACATTACCATTCAATCACCATCAGTAGCGACTACGCTTGTCCAGATGAGCTCTCCCTTCAGGAGTTAAAATAGCATATCTGTTCTTCTCTTTAGCAGACGGGGGAGTAACTAGGAAACCACGCTCTCTTAGCCTGTTAAGGTACAGAGATAGATTGCCCGGAGGCTCTAATCCAGCATCTTCGAATAACTGGTCTATCACACGAGGGGGGCTATCGTTTACACCTTCGACATCTCTAAGGTATTGAATTGCACCCAATACTTGATCAGGCTTGCGAATTAGGCTACAGTTTTCGATTAATGCACGGAAAGCAGAACCCCTTTCAGGAAGGCCAGCTTCTCTCGCAGCATCTACTGCAGCTTCTATTGCGCGCTCACGGGCATTGCGAATCCTTGATAGAGCAATTGACCATGTATCGTCGTCTCTTACCCTTGTTAGGCGCTCATCTACAGTAGATTGAGCACCAGCGAGGTCAATTTCAACATCTCCAGCTCGAATTAGCACTCTTGCTTCATCTTCCATCTAATCATCCTCGGCGAGCCGACTTGGCTCATATAGATAAAATTTCATCAGTTCGTTTTTAATGCTTGTTTCAGACAATAAACAGGTTAAACGGGCTACTCAGCGACTTTTTCGCCCCAAATTACTGTTATTAGTTATCTTTAGTAAATAACATTCCGGACTAATTTTTGAGCCTTCTAAATCGAGGTAAAATATGGCCGATTAGGATAAGGCACATGAAGGGGTGTCCTTTTCATTCAAATCCCCGGGTGTTCATATGAGGCGCGTCTCTCCAGTTCTGATAATGCTTTTATTGATTGGTTCATGTATTCCAATAGGAATAGTAAGCGTTTCTGCCGAATCAACAACTATTTCGACATTTAACGGCGGAGTTGCCGCAATTGATGTCAACTTACAAGGTGGTATAGCAAATAATACTGCCACTATCGATGTCCCTAGAAATGTCACATTCAATACTGCAAGCTTTGACCTGGAAATCGACAGTTCCCAGGTTAGTCCAGGAAAAGTTTGGATTGATATCAACGAAGATGGCGTTTTCGAATGGGAATTTACAAGTGCAGGTTATGGAGACATCGGCTATCAAAACCAGTTCTACAATGGTCAAGATTGGGCTGTGGTTACTAGTAACGGAAGTTCAACTTCCACTCCCGGAATCATGTTACCTCCAAATGCGAACCTCCAATCTTCACTCCTCAATGTAAGTTTTATTCCTCAATCAAGAGGGGGGTTCTATTCTATTGGGGACTATCAGGATGTTGTTGAATCTGACATAGACGGTGATGGTCTTCCCGAGCCCCTATTTTTATCAACTTTGAATTCAACAAATGCAGCGTCTATCGTGTGGGCTGATTGGACAATTAATTCAGGAATAACCATCTCTCCCTCGATTGCAACTTGTGATAATGCAACCTCGTTGTCGGTTGGGGATTTGAATGGCGATGGAGACCAGGACATTGTGGTGTATTCTGCAATTGAGAGTACCGCTTGTGTACACCTATTCAATTCGACAGCGTTCGATCCCGTGTTGAATATTAGTTTAGCAAGTGGATTAATTGGATTGGAAGTAGGAGATATCAACCAAGATGGAATTGAGGAAATAGTTACAATTCATTCCATGGGCATACTTTCCTTCCAGCAATGGGATAATACATCTTGGAGCTTCACTACAGGGCAAACCCAGACAGTAACTCCAAATGGCTCCGTGGGGATGCCAACAAATCTACTTTCAATTTATGTTGAAGACTTTTTCAACAATGGAAACGAAACTGTACTCGTTAAAGACCACATGGGATATTGGACCAACTGGGGTATATTCAGTGGGTTTTGGGGAGGACCTCTAACTAGTTTTGACAACATAAAGCAAGATGAGATCGTTATCGACCTAGATGGTGATGGCGACCTCGACCTAATCGGTTCAAATGACCAGGGATATGCATTTTTGATTAATAATGGGACTCAATGGAACGCATCTACTGTTCAGGGCCAAATCAATCTATTAAATTCAACAATTACTGATTTTGATAGTGACGGTGATTTAGATTTACTTTCCCCTGTTTCAGGAATTAGCGACGGCTCGAATACAACATTGGAAGGCAATATTACTCATCGCTCAATTACAGCATCGGTTCTGGGAAGCATATCTCAAACCGAATTAGAACCTTGGTCGATTCCAACTAGTTTAACAGCAATGGATATGGATGGAGATGGGGTTGTTGAGCAAGTAATAGCAGCAGGGGAAAGCGCTCGTGGAGTATTCATTAGCGGTTGGCATGCTATTGAATTAGATGCTGATGGCGACGGTGTTGCTGAGATGAGTCAAAGCGGATATGGGGGAGATTCCTCTAATGGTGTTGGCCCATTGACAATGTTCGATGAAGTAAATGCGGTAAAGGACGACCTAGTACCCATTATTGCATCTCTTCCTTCAGTAGTTGATGGCTATGGTGTATCGATGACTAACAGTTCCTTGAATGTAAAAAGTAACGGAAACGGTGAATTTAACTTATCAAATCTTGGAATTGCATATGATTGTAACTTCCACGTAGACGAGAACCCTCATACAAGCACTAACCTGACCAATGTTCTAAACCAAGGAATGACGGGCGGAATAGGCACTTATTCGGTCAGTTTCCCTATTAATTCGACTAGTGCAGGACAAGTCTCAATCGTCAATATTGTAGCAATACACGTACCTGGGGCGCCAAATTTGTCTTTACCAATAACTCCGACACTACATCTGGCATTAGTTAATTCAGAGCGTATAGACTTAACATGGGATGATATGATTGATTTTGGAGAAGACCTGATTCGTTTCGAAGTCTTCCGTTTAGAAACAGCCAGCGATACAGTCGCCCTTGACGATGTATATTCCGAATCTATGGCTAATATGACATTTGACTCCAATATTACAGTGGGTTCAACATACTGGTACCAAGTTAGATCAGTACATATATTCGGGGTCACTTCAAATCTCTCTAATGTAATTGAAGTTACAGTGCCTTATCCTGCTCCTCCAGGGGCTATTGAAGGTATTTCAGTGTCCGATGTCGATGCCGATTCAGGAGGCGTTCTACAACTAATCTGGAATCATTCAACAGAATCTATTGTTGAATATAATGTATATCTTGAGACAACCGATTTCGATAATATCACAGGATTATCTTCATTTGTATCAGTCTTGTCATCGCAAAACAATACACAGTTGAGCGGGCTGGTAGACGGTCAAGCATATTGGGTATCAGTAGTGGCCCTAGACCAATATGGTAATACTACTACTGCAGTAACTCCAGTTGGCCCTACTTATTCTCGTAATGACGTACCCAATAGCGTGAATCTACAACTAAATGTAAGTCCAAATATCTCAATTGGCTTGCCCTTCTTGTTAGAGATAACAGCAGATGTAGACCAACAAATCACAACCCCTCCTGGGTCAATATCAATCACAATGTCTTCGACTACAGGGTCACACCTGATAGGAACTAATTGGGATGCTATCAATCTTACAGACTTCGCTCAATTGGGAGTGTTTGCAACTGATATAAGTGGCCCAGTTACCTTTTGGGCTAACTACAGTGGTGACGTGGGGGATGCTCAAAACAGACCTTTAGCATCAGTAAAAACATCTGTTACATCAATGGTTAAAATTGGAGCAGAGTTCACATCAGAGAATTCGGTTTACGAATTAGATTTAGAGAACGAAACAGATGTTAGAGTAAACTTAGAAGCCCTTAATGCTGATCAGAATTCTTTACTTGAAGGAGCTATTATCACTTGGACTGCCCATAATATTACTACTAATACGACAGTTACAGATACAGCACAAATCTCTGATGGTTTCAGCCAATTCTTAGTAAACCTCCCGGGCGGAGGAACATTATTTGTAAATTTGACCGGTCCTGAATGGATTAATGTTGAGGATAATTCTCTTGAAATAATACTTGTTCCTTACGGGACTGAAATTGAAGAAAACGTTACGGAAAATGAAAGCGAAGAAGTTGATTGGTATCCTGAAGTTATGGAAAATGTTGTAGTGGACTGTGGAGTAGTTACTATCGACCCTTCCATCGATCAAGAAATTGATTGCTCAATTACTAATCCCAATAATTACTCAATAGATGTTTCATTAGAAGCAGATGGTTGGTCGGATTGGCCAAGCCAAATAGAATTCAATCCTTTGCCGGGCCAAAGCGAATTCAGTTTGACTGCAGGTGCAAGCAGTACCATCGAAATTAGAGTAGATATTCTTCAGAACTTATCTGAACTCGGATTGAACTATGGTAATATCGAACTCGAACTAAGACAAGGCCCTAAGGACTACATGTCTCCTGGCGATAGACCATTAACGATTGACATTGCATGGACATTGTTAGGTCAAGATCCAGTTGTAAATTCTGGTGGTGAAGATAACAAAACCAAAGACGAAGTAAAATCAGACGATACCTCAAGTAATACCCTGCTCTATGTGGGAGGTGCTTCCGGCGTCGCAGTACTCTTATTGGTGGTATTTATTGTACTAAGAATCAGAAATAACGATGTCGATGAATGGAACGAAGAAGATCTCGATTTAGAGCCTGAAGTTGTTTCAGATAAGATTTCAAAACCATTGCCCGTTGGAGTCGCTCTCGATGATTTCAGCGATAAGAGAATAGAAGCGGAAACCCCAGATAAACCTGACTTTATTGCCGATTTCGAGGACGATGATTACGTTGAACAGATGGAAGGCGGATTTGATGAGCAAGCCGAAGATTCCACTGACAGCGATTCTGAAATATCAGTCGATGAAAATGGAACTGAATGGTATGAGGATGAAGTTGGCGCCTGGTGGTATAGAGACCAAGGCGAAGAAGATTGGTCAGAATTCACTGAAGAGTGATTTTCGCAATACATTTGAATGAGTCAGTCGGAGGCCGTTACATGGCAGACCAAGCAACCTACGACCTTGTTTTGCACAAAAACGCAGACCCAAGAACCGGTGGGGTTGCAATATGTGGTTTTTCTACAGTCGGAATGGTTGGAGTAATTGCAGCATCTCATGTAATTAGTCAATTGAATCTAAATCAGCAAGGAACAGTTCTCAATTCGGAGTTCCCTGCTATGGCCTTAGTGCATCATGAGGTTCCAAAGCATCCCGTTAGAGTTTACCAAGGCGAAAACGTTGGTGTCTTTACAGCTGAAGTTAGATTTGGTCCTGAAAGGGATGTATTATTCGCAAATACAGTACTGGAATGGTTCACCAAAGGTGGCTTTGACCAACTGATAATTATCGATGGAGTTGCCCGAGAGAACATGGATGACAGAGATGGCACTTTGTATGGAGTTAGTTCATCTAAAGTTGGAAGAAACCGATTAAAAACAGCGGGAATAGAGCCAGTTCGCCAAGGGATAGTAGCGGGTATTGCTGGTTACCTAATCGCTGAAGGCGATAGGTTAGACCTTGACATCACGGCAATTCTTGCTGATTGTAACCCGATGTATCCGGATGCACGTGCAGCGGCTTTAGCGATTGAAGCAGTAAGTGAGTTAACCGAAATTGACATCCCTCTTTCTACACTACTTGAGGACGCTAGAAAGATTGAGGATAGTGTTAGAGAAGTATTCGAGAACTCTCAAACAATGTTGCCCGCTCCAGATGAAGAGAAAGACCCTTCATTTGGCTGACCTTGTAACTTCGAGTACAGTTTCCCAATCAGCATCTGTAGCAAACATAACGTCTGGCATGTGGCATCTAGCCATGCGAAAACCAGCTTTTTCTAATCCCGATTTAATTTTCTTTATACTCGGAATCTGGCCTACTCCTGCTGCAGACCCAAGACTGTCCAAAGCCACTAACAGATGGTCTTGTGCCAGAAGTTCTGCAGACTCAGAAATATGTCTTACAGATCTTTCAATTTCTCTTTGAGAATGCTCGATATCAATTTCATTCCATTCCTTTGGTAAGTCTTCAGGTTTACCAGCACACAATTCAATTGCTCTTTCAACGGTTAATCTTCCTGCAATCTCGGCATCAAATATTGGGCCAGTCCACATAGGACCCGAGTATTCACCTTCTGGTTGTGAGGCGAAATGGTATGGGCTAGACCGTATGCGATAACCAATATTTTCACTCCAGTCTGAAGCTTCTTCTTTTGAGCGCTTTAGTAGAACAGTAACTCGGACATGATGCCCATCAAACAGTGAAAGAATAGGGTGCATTGATTTGTCATGCATTGCTGCTATACGAGCAATTGTTGCAAGTAGAATCCTAGTCGCATCATCGTGCATGTATGAATCTGTAATCCCAACAGAGCCATATCTGCGTGCAGCACTAGTTTTTGTTGAACCACACAAAGCAGCGGTATCGGTAGCTGTAACCTCTAGTACACCGACTCTAGAGATGGATTGAATTGCCGAATCCAGGAAGGCTACTGGAGAGCCGAAAGGGTCCAAATCTATCCACTGGAATGGTGTTTGGACCATCAATCTAATCGCATCACCTTCAATCCAATGAATTCCATCCTCAACAGCTCCATCTTGAACTCTGGCGAATCTACTCGGTTCAGGTTCCCATTGAAGTTCATCCCCAATGGGATTGGCCAAGTGTGATTCTTTAGCCCAGTTAAGAGAATCAGAGTTGAGGTCGTTGGCAGTAATTCTCAATCTATCCTGTGAAGGAATTTCCTTCCTCCATCGTCTCGGTCGAACTCCAGTTGCACAAAGGGCATCTAAAGCCCGTACTATTTTGTCTTCAGGAACTAACCAATTATTTTCCAATGCATCTGCTAATAGCATAACAGAGCGGGTTCTGGCTGGAGCCATTGCTGGATTTAGAAAGCCCTCGCCAGTTTTGGCAGCAGGACCTCTTGGCATATGCGAAGGTCTGGGTTGATGATCACGGAGATGTATCGAGGTTCGACCTTCTAGCCAGATGTGACCCGGCCATCCTTCAGGTTCCATATTTTGACCTCAATAGTGTTCGTACAAAACATCAGGATTAGAGTGAGTAACTTTGTGCCCATCATCTACAACTTCTCCAATGATAGCACACCCACTCATCCTTTGCGATAACCAAGAGCAAACTTCAGTTGCAACATTTGCATCCACCGCGATAATCATTCCACAACCCATATTGAAGGTTCGATGCATTTCTCTATCGGTAACGTTACCTTGCTTTTGAATCCAATTAAATTCAGGAAGAACCGGCAAAGGCGAATCGATGTGCCACCCTAATGAATCGTGTAAGCGAAGTAGATTAGAAAGACCCCCGCCAGTAACGTGGCAGATCGCATGAATTTCACTTGTCGCACAAGGGCCGTCTTGAATCAAATCTACCACGGGGTCACAATAAATTCTAGTCGGGTTAAGGAAAACTTCGCCCAGAGTAATTGTACCTTTGTTGAATCTCTCTATTCTCTCTTCATCTACATCGAACGGAGCCGCATCTTCCCACGAAGCACCACAATGCGACACTACGTTTCTAACCAAAGAGTAACCATTTGAATGAACACCAGAAGAGGGCATACCAATCAGGACATCCCCTTTCTTTAGATTCGCACCAGTGATTTCACTACCCTTGGCCAGCCAACCTAGAGCCGTTCCTGAGAGGTCTAATTCTGTGACAATTCCAGGTAGGCTTGCAGTTTCTCCTCCTGCAAGAGTAACCCTTGCTCTACGACATGCTTCGGCTAGGCTTGCACCAAGAGCTGCATGAATTGCCGGGTCTGGTTTTGGAACTGCGATATAATCTACGAATGCTATTGGCTCAGCACCAACGCATAACAAATCATTGACATTCATGGCCATACAATCGATGCCCACGCCAGCCCATTGATTCAGTTTGGTGGCGATTGAAAGTTTAGAGCCAACACCGTCGGTTGCTAATGCAAGATAATTATCTCCAAATTCGACAAGTCCGCCGAACCCACCAGGTAGGTCAACAGGCGCTCCAAAAGAACCAGGTTTCCTTACTGAACGGGATAGTGCGCCTACTAGTGCACCTACGGCATTTCCTTCGAGATCTATGTCGACACCACTGCCGGCGTAATCTAGGCCTTCTGCCATATCTCTTGCCACCCGCGCCCCTCTCATCATGATGTCGATTGAATCTTAGACGCGGCCCAAGGCAAAGAAAGGTCCAATCTGTGGTCAATTCCGCTGTGAGTTCCGGGGAACTCTTCCCATTCATGTTCAATCTTTAATTCAACCATACGTGAGTGAAGTTGACGTAGCCCGTATTGGATATTGTATTGGTCTGAATCCCCAACATCAATCCAGCATGCAGGCAATTTTCTGTGGTCTTCTATCATGTTTAGCGGGTCCCAAGATTTCCACTCAGCCCATTTATCATCGTCAAAAATACAGTTTTCATTAACTGGTAATGTTCCGTCACTATAGGTTGCAGCCATTGCCAGAATCATCAAAGTATGGAAATCATCTCCCTTCAGAGATTTGGTATTTCTGACGTATGAAAGGAATTCTTCAACTCCTCCGTGGGGTCCGACGTGAGTGAGAGCGTTCCCCATTTCAATGCCGAATAGAAGCTCGAAACCACAATCGCCGGAATGGCATGCAACCGCATCCCAGCAATCATCGAGCATTCCTCTAACCAATGCTCCATATCCGCCACTTGATTTTCCAACAAGGCCAAAACCACTTACTTCATATCTAGAATTTATTTGATTTCGCAAATCCTCTTTCAACCAAGTTCCCCAATCTCCAAGAATTTCGGAGTCGATGAATTGATTTCCTCCAAGCGAAGTGAAGGTATCGGGCATTACGAGAATCGAAGGTGGCATCAAACCATCTTTTACCAGTCTTTCATGACGCTGAGGTAGAGTTTCGCCAAATGCTCTCCAATTCGCTCGTGCAAAACCTGTTCCTGTAAACGGGGCGAGATAGATTATGCAAGGAAGAGAACCCCTTGCATTAGGTGGAATATGGACCATTACTTCCCTTTCAGTAGGGTCTCCGATTTTATTTTCCAAGTTCTGAGATGAAAAAGAAAATCTTTCGATAGTTCCTCTGATGGGTTCAAAAGAGTGGGCCGGCATGAACCTGCGATGGGCTTCATAGAAATGTGCTTGGCGGTGTTCCAATGGAAGCCACTGGAGGTTATGTAATGCGGTTAGTTTCCAGTGGAAATAAGGGGGAAGAGATGATTCATCTCAATCATTATAGGGGGTCGACAACGGCTCAGGATATCCGGTTGGAGGAATTACTATGACAATCCAAGAATTTGACTTGCCAGCCAGATGGCGCTCTCTACTGTTGGATAACTACAGTGAAGCAATCCATAATTTGGAAGTATCTTGGCCAGATGTTCAATCTCTTGAAATCTCTTATCGAGATATAGAATCCTTTGATCCAGATTTTGCTCTTTCAATCGTGGAGGAGCCTGAAAATAATACTCAGGCTGCTAATCAAGCTCTAGGCTTGCTTCTTTCAGAACTCGGCTCTCCGAGAATAATTGCATTCGTTCGGATTATCGAATTACCATCAGATGCTCACCGAACAGTTCGTCAACTTCGAAGCGAAGATTTGGGCTCTATGATTTCAGTCGATGCGATAGCTACGAAGATTGGAAAGGTACTTCCAAGAACTTACGAAGGATCATTCGTTTGTGTAGCATGTGGGCATTCTACTAGGGTGAGCCAGCCTAACGAGCAAGAACTCATCGAGCCGATCGAATGTTTCGAAATAGATGGCGGATGCGGTAGGCGCAAGGGCCAAACACGCTTCGTACAGAGGGTAGAAGAGTCAATTCTAATCGATACTCAATTTATTGAATTACAAGAACCACCAGAGAACCTTCGTGGTGGAGTTCAGCCAGAGCGAATGTTATGTATTGCTGAACACGACATTGCGGGTCAATTAAATCCTGGAGATAGGGTGACTGCAAATGGAATGTTATTCGTCCGTTCACAACGTAAATCGGGTAAAGAAACACCAATATTCGATGTCTTTTTGAGAATTCATAGTATTCAAAGAGAAAGCATCCCCCTTGAAGAAATTCAAATTTCCGAGGACGAAGAGCGTGAAATTAAGGAACTCTCTCGCCGTGATGACATTCACCAATTGTTGACTAATTCAATTGCGCCTTCCATTTTTGGGATGAATATACAGAAAGAGACACTAATGCTCCAACTATTCGGTGGAGTCGCCTCTAAAGCGAAAGATGGAACTAGACTTAGAGGCGATATTCACATCTTACTGATGGGGGATCCCGGAGTTGCAAAATCACAATTGCTATCTTACATGTCACAGATTTCACCTCGTGGGCGATTCACATCCGGACAGTCGGCTTCTGCAGCAGGATTAACTGCTGCTGCAGTTCAAGATTCAGCAGCAGATGGTCGCTGGACTCTTGAAGCGGGAGCGCTTGCTCTGGCCGACCTGGGTCTTGCTGCTATTGACGAATTCGATAAAATG